>Ga0114901_1000192_pt1 | contig 50595 bp, 58 predicted proteins | sample MalvireepMed_s16_FD_89686 | JGI IMG/M metagenome (GOLD analysis project Ga0114901, IMG submission 89686) | Marine viral communities from the Global Malaspina Expedition - Malaspina viral metaG DeepMed_s16 | ecosystem: Environmental > Aquatic > Marine > Oceanic | place: Mediterranean Sea... | reverse complement strand
TTAGAAAGGGGATGATATGTCAGAAGAAGCAGCAGAGTTTGCACGGGGTATGCGTGGACAGTTCATCATAGGACAAGCACTATGCTTGGCTATTGACAAACTAAACGAGGAACAAGAGGCAATGCGGGAGCAATCAAACATCTCAGATATGGAGTATCTACGGGACAATCTGTTCCCGATGTTCGCTGGAGTGCGTCAAGCAAGAAAGGTGGCTCCCGATATCGTTGAACATCCCAACCTAAAGGGGGAAGCGCGTGACATGATGCGTGGCTTTCCCGAAGGCACTATGAGTGACAAAGATGGCGACAATACACCCCTACCCCCTCTCTCTTCAGAATGAAGAGAGGGGGTAGGGGTGGTAGACCGAAAACAAGGATCAAAGAAATGAAATGGACACACGAAGAAAACATGGACCTAATGAGATCAAATCGTGGTGCCTTCCTGCTTGGGAAGGTAATCATGCAAGGTCTAAACAAGTTGGTTAGCACGCCACTTGAGTTGCGTGAGGACCAAGAAATCGTCGATCTAGGGAGATTGCTCGAATGTCTCCCTAGAAAGAGTGTTGCTGCCGCAGCACTAACAGGACTGGTATACGACCTTACTCACGACAGTGAGGGAAACCAGATTGGACCCGGCGACCCCACTCCACATGGGTGTTACACAAAACTGTTGGGGATTATTAGGGATTATGGTGAGTGGACGCTGGATTCTAGCGATGCCTCAGAGTTAGGTAATGATGTATTCAAGGCAGCAGCAGATTATGCAGAGACAGATGAAGAGTACGCCGAACACATGAAAAGCAACGTGCTAAACAAGGTCGGTGTTGATTCACTCAAGGAACTTTTAGGAGATGAATGATGCATGTAGGTGACAGTGTAAATATTGATACTTGTGTCGATGTATATTTCGATGTCGATTCAGACGAGATGTTCGATGAGATGGAGTGTCGGATCGAGACTCTCATCACGGAGACTATCGATAATCACTTCGGTTCAGATGTTATGACTGAAGACAAGGCTGCTGATATGTGTTCAGAGGCAGTCGAAGAGCAGATCAGCGAGAATATCAGGTCGATTATTCGTACTTGTGCCAAGGCAGAGATCGAGTTGATAACGAAGAACGCTCTATCCACTCTTCTAGATGAGCAGATGCAATCTGATTCTTTCCGAGCAGCAATCTCGCGGTCAGTCTTGCCAACACTGCTAAGGGGTCTTAGCAACGTAGCCAGTACCGCATTGGTGACGGAAGATAGTTCAACGGGTGAACTGGTTAGTGCAGGTGATTCGGATGAGTGACGAAATGGTGGTCGTACTAAGTGACGGCGAGACATGGGACTCCATTGAGGGGTGCAAGATTCTACGTGTACCAGAGTATCTAGGGGACACTGCGGAGTGCGAACAGTGGATCGTGGATCATGTAGATGATAAGGGCGTGAATATATCAACGGTTCTAAGGGTAGGAGACAGTCTCCTACAGGCTGTAAAAGAAGGATGAGGACAATGAGTGATATTTATATTGGCGAGGCCAAGGTTCCCCTTACTAAGGAACAGTTAGTCTCATTCGTGAACATGTGTAATGGTCATGGCATCTTTGGAGCAGAGCATGCTGCCAAGGAAACGGGTGCAGAACTAGGTGCATTCGTTTCGCTTTCAGAAACAATCCACAACACCAAGGAAACAGACGGTCAAAAGGGTGCGCTGTTTGATCCCGATGGCAACGAGGTGGACAGCATAGAGAACTCTATCTACGGGCTATCGGCACTAAGGGCGATAGCGGGTCAACTAGAGATCGAGCCTAGTGAGATGATAGGCCGTGGATTTGAGGCACGTGATCTTCAGGCAAGGATCACAAAGAAGATTGAGACTGGATACTCAGCCTCAGCAAGCATCGGCCAACCTCGTCATGAAATCACAAGTGGTGTGGTTGTGAATGGGTTCGATGCCTCCGAGTGGGTGGATTGGTTCGATGGAATAATGGATTCACTAAAGGTTGGCGGCGTGTGGGCTACCACTCCAGATTATCTCTCGCCATTCATCTTGGAAAAGGTGTCCCATCCAGACCCTAGCCGTCCAGACGGGAAACCCCGTATAACGGCTGGCAGAATAAGGTTGAAGAGTGGTGAGTTAGATGAGCGTACTGCTGCTGTGATCGAGGCTTCGAATGCCTATACACTGGAGATTATCGGTGAAGATACCGACGATGACAGTGAGTGAAGCGAAGATCCACGCTAGGGACCATGCGATTGAGGCGTTTACCGAGAAAACGTACCCCAAAAGCAAGGCTCTTACGGTTCTTCGTAAGCAATGGACTAAGCAGGGGAGCATAGGTACTCCCCTGCTTATAGAGTACATGGATGTAACCAAGGGTGGCAGGTCAGCGAAGAGATACCTGCCCACTAGATTTTTTGAAACTAAGGAGTACCCAGTATGAAGCATGGAATATGGATTCAAACGTCAGGAAAAGTGGAGGACGTAGAGATAAACGGCTTAGAAGACATGCAAAAGTGTGTCGGTGGACTAATAGAGGCCCTCTCTATAGATGAAATGAAGCACAGTGTATCCGTGTACATCAATGAGGAGGGGCTTATCAATGAACTGCCGATCAATATGCCTGCCTGCTTATGGCTACTAAGGAACGACAAGTGGCCCGCCTTCACTAACCCAATACATGGTGATGTCTTGGTAATGGGTTGCATCGATGATGAGGGGGAGACTCTAAGCGTCCCCGAGAATGTCAGGAAAGAGATCCCAAACATGCTAAAAGAGCCACGGTTCGAGGTGTATTCCCTAAACGAGGACTACACCGATGGGCCGTAAGAAGTTATCCGTACTAAAAGAAGAGGAACTTCTAGTCAATCGCCTGTATTGGGACGATAAGAAAAGCATAGGTGACATTCGTAGGCTGCTCTTGTGGAGCGGTGAGCGTGTATCCATGAAGATTGTGGATGAAAAATCGTGGTCCGATATAAAGAAGGAACACATAATCGCGGTTGCCAAGACCGATGATTTGTACAAAACCATGCAGGAGTTAGCAGTGTTAGCATACAAAAGCGGAGACTTGGTACTTGAGAAGCGACTACTTGAAGTATCGAGAGCAGTCTTAGTGCGGGTTATAAGAGAGTTGCATGGTGAATAGTTTGACAGGCGGTATAGAGTGGCTATGGTAGCCATACACCCTACCCTCTCTCTCTTCAGAATGAAGAGAGGGGGTAGGGTGGTAATGAAAAATGAAAGGGTTAAAAATGTTTGATGCAGAAGACGAAAAATCACAGAACGTATATGTAAAGGTGATGGAAAGCGTAGCCGGATGCCTTGCTGAAGCCGCCGTCATGGTGGGCAAGCAAGCCGGGAGACTGTCCGAGTCCGAAGACGTTGACGACATGTTCGAGTTGGGCAAAGACAAGATGATGGAGTTTGCTGACTTCGTACATGAACCGATGGGACCACCGCCATATTCAGATGACGAAACTGCGGCGTGCTTCCTGATATTCATAGGAAAGATGCAGCGTATCCGTATGAAAAGCGAGGAGATCGCTGAGAAATGGAGCAATCCGAAGCAGTTCCTACAAGACGTTACCACACTGTCTGTGATGACCGACCAGACATGGGGTTCTGCGTACGAATCAATACTTGAGGGGGTAGATGATGATTGACAGAGACAAAATGGAAAGGGTTTTGGAAGACTACCCGTTCTTCCAGAAAGCCTCAAGCGATGAACGGGAGAAGATGCTAGACGCTGGCTGTGCTGTTTCTTCTCTACACGACTGTGTAGTGGAGGGATTCACGTTCGCCAGTGGCAAAATGAAAGGTGAAGAACAGGTCCGCGTTGGATTTGTTCTTCGAGATAACGACACTGGAACCAAGATCCTTGTGCATGTCCCATACCTAGAAGTGCTAAATGACGGTAACAACTTCGTAGATGTGACTAACGAGGGTCTTCCAGATTGTGATGATGAGAATGTTCGCATCAAGAGTATCGATGCGGTGGAGGAAAACCTCCTTAGAGGTATCAGTGACTACATGCAGCAAGGAGACTGGAACAATGAATGAACTACAGTTCAAGGTAAAAAAGGGCCAGCCCACGTTCGGGCTGGTACGTCTTGGTCTTAGGGGGCAACTCTTCGACCTTATCGATAAGAAACTTACCAGTGAGAAGGAATCTCACATAGAGATTAGTCCCATGAAGCGATCTAGGAGCGACTACGTTCGCATCTTAGTCAGCAACTACAACATGCTTAGCAAGCATGATTTGCATATGTCCTACCGCCATGACCGTGAAGTAGATGGAACCTACACTGGGTACGTCTATAGGAACGGGTCCAAGGGTGATGTCAAAAGGGGCAGGCCAACATTGAAAACCGATACCGAAGAGGTACTCGATTCGATTGCCCCTGTAACCGGAGGAATGGAAGGGTTCAAGGCGGCAGATGCTGTGAGAACCCGTTGGGGTAAGAAATCGCCTAGAGAGGGATGAGTGGAAGAGCGTGCGGTGCAAAGCAGGTTGGTGCTAATGGCGAACACCGCCTGCTTTGTGCTGCTCTTCTGGAGCAGACTAATCATCGTTACCGATATAAGCAGGGAAGCCTATGCTCAAGCAGATGCGAGAACGCAGACGCAGCCTCAAGTCTGTACGTAAGAACCTGACCAAACTACTGTGGAAGGTCCAAGCGTTAGAGTGGGCATTGCTCTGGTTAGAAAGCCCGACTCAAGGGAAGGGCGAGAAATGGAGGATCGAATCATGCCGGACGATAGAGCGTGCGTTGAAGAACTACACAGATACACTCTCAAAGCGATTGAAAGAATACAACATTACATCGACTCAAGTGAGGCCACTCCAGATCAGCGACGAGAAAATCCCGAGGAAGACTCTCCCGACTCCGGCTATCTTGGACGCTTCCGAAGTGGAGGAGAAGACGAGCCGGGTGAAGTATAAGTTCGGGGGTAGCGACCCGAGGTTCGACCAACTAACAGCCCTAGAACTAAGATCACTGGGTAAATATGGAACAAGAGAAGCAGACCCCGACCTTTGATCGGATCAACGAACTAGCGACAGCAGTAGAAAGGATACGTGTACTAAGCACACCGACCGCCATTCATACGGCAAAGCAAATGCTCCTGTGTTCAGAGAACCCGACTAAGAGAGATGTGATTCTCTCTGGACTCTTGGAAAACAGGAGCGTGCGAAGAACTATCAGGCGAATGGCGAAGGTGGGACTAATCAGATACGAACCGTGGAAGCCGCAATCACAGATCTACTTGACCTCGACAGCCAAGAAGATACTAAGGGCGGCAGGATTTAGAGTATGACTATGATCTCCCCCCGTCTGGAATCCGGTGTGCTTTTGACGGATCAAATCCGCCGCATCTTCGGCGTGATGTCTCGCACTCTCGGTGGAAGGGCGGGGGGAATCTCTAAGGAAGGATCAATATGACAACGATCAGAGTGGGTGACAACATCAAAAAGTTGCGGGAGGTACTCGACATGATCGAGGATCTAAACGCCCGGCTGTCACTCTTGAAACAGGAGAAGGAAACTATCAACAGGGAGATAGAGCGACACATGGAAGCCTCCGGCGTTGATACAATCAAGAACACGGAAGTGGGACTGTCAATCACACGGAAAGAAGAGTTGGTGGCAGACTACGACCCGGAACAGTTCGAGGAAATCTTCAAGTGGTGCGCTGAGTCTGGACGATACGACTTCATCCAGAGGCGTGTATCAAGTGGGAAGATCCGAGAGCATGTCCAAAGCGGTGGGGCTTTACCAAAGGGGTTGACCCTCACACCAATAACAAAGATTCTGACACGAAGGACTTAGAACAATGACAGAGAAAAGCATTACGAAGAAAGAAGACACAACACTGGCACCCTCCACGGGGCCAGCAGGGTTTGGCTCCATGCTAAACGCAGAGCAGGAAGACTTCAGCCTTGATCGGCTGTCGCTCATCCAAGGAACCGCCATGGAAACAGAGATGCACGGCGACCACAAGCGTGGCACGTGGGTCTACTCAAGTACAGGAGCGGCTGTTGCTATCGAGGACGTGAAGATGGTTCCAATCTTCGGGTACAACGAGTGGATCAAGTACGCAGAAGGAGGCGCAGGCTCAGGCATCGAGTACCGCACCATGAACAAAGAAGATGTGCCAGACGCAGATCTTGTTTGGGGTACTGGACGGAAGGGCGTGGGTTACGCTGCGATCAAGCACGTGAACTGGGTTGTCCTGTTTGAGGGACACACGGTTCCCGTGATCCTCTCCTTCAAGAAGACCAGCATCAAGTCTGGTCAGGCACTCATGAGAATGGAGGCTGCTCGTCAGGCTGCTGTCAAGGATGGAGAGACTACATCTCCGGGTGCTTACATCATGGAGATCCGTGACAAGAAGTTTGCCGAAGGGTCAGCACTAATCCCTGTGCCACGGCCTGCTGGCGATGCCACGAGTGACCACATGGAAGCGGCCATCTCTTGGTACAACAGGTTGGGAGATCCCAACGCTGTTGTCGGAAGAGTGGCAGCGGCAGCAACGGACGACGATTTGCCGTTCTAATATCACCTCTTTTTTACCCGGAGGCGTGCCCCGGCCACCTAATCAGCAATGCTTCCCCCAAGCAACGCTGATGGTGGCCGGGTTTTTATTTGAAAGGAAGGCGCAACATGCCTACACCCGAATCCCTTCACACGGTTCGTATGGCAATGACACCGCCGACAATGTGGAAGCCTTCGAGGAGGCGTACCAAGGCGAGTGGAACAGCATTGAAGATTTCGCCTATGACCATGCGGATGATTGCGGGTATCTCGATCAGATGCCCGAGTCCATACGGTGCTACTTCGACCACGCCGCATATGCACGTGATCTGGAGGGTGGCTACTGGACCGCCCGGACCGCATCCGGCGGCGTGTACGTCTACCTCAGTCTCTAACCACTAACAAGGAAGGATATAGATATGACTACTCAACACACACCGGGACCGTGGAATGCCTTCGCCGGGGCGGTATTCACTGGAACACGCGAGGAACCTACGTTTATAGCGCGAATTGCCAAGGGGAAGAACCTTGGGCGCACAATAAAATGCTGGGAGACAAAGTGGATGAACCAGCAACTGATTGCAGCAGCCCCCGACATGCTGGCCGCACTTCAAATAATGGACGGGCTGCACATGCCCCGTACTGAACTGTCATATCTATATCCTTCCTTGTTAGTGGTTAGAGACTTCAACGGGGAGGAATTGCCACTGCGCGTAATCATAGACCGTGCAATCGCCAAGGCTACGGGAGGTGACGCATGAATACCTCTATCACACTTTGCCTTGCACTCGTATGTTTCAATGAGAAAACTCGTGAATTCTTACGTCTGTGCGAAAGATGTCATCACCACGTCAATTTCACCGCACACGCACAGTGGAACGGTCAAGGATCGATCTAAGTCTCGCATCTCCAAGAATAAGGCGGGATACAAGAGGCGCAAGAAATGAAACTAATGGAACACCAGATCAGGATGATGGAGATAGCGCGGGAGCGTCCACGCTATGGGTTCTGGCTACAGCCGGGACTAGGCAAGACCGCCGGATCACTGGCGATCATAGATGACCAGCCTATGAAGACGGTGGTTGTGTGTCCCAAGTCTGTCATGAAGGCAGCGTGGATAGCAGATGCGGAGAGGTTCTTTCCGCACTTGAACATCGTCTGCTGTTGGGCAAGCAACAAGAAGAAGAGGCTTGAACTGATCAGAAGTGACGCAGATATCCTCGTAATCAACATAGATTTGTTCAAAAATCACGTGAAAGAACTGCGAGAGGTAGGGGTCGAGCGTCTGATTTTGGACGAATCGAGCATGATAAAGAGCCATAAGGCCAAGAGAACAGCCGCAGCGATAGAGTTCGCTGATGAAATGAAGAGCGTCTACCTCCTGTCTGGTACTCCTGCGCCTAACTGTCCAACGGAATACTTCACACAGATGAGGGCCATTGGCATGGAGGTATTCGGTAGGAGTTTCTACGGCTTCGCTGCCCGGTTCTTCTATAAGCAGACTAGGCCCATCAATGGCCGGGATGTCATCGTCGGATACATCCCCCGCAAAGACAGGCAGGAAGAGTTTAGCGAGAAACTAGGGGCACACTCTTGGAGCCTGTCTAAGAAGGATGCTCTGGATCTGCCGCCACAAACCGACATCATTAGAGTTGTTGACCTTGATACTAAGGACAGGGCCACGTATGAAATGACCTACGCTGGACTGGCCGCAGAAATGAACGGCGAGATTCTATCCCCGGCAGGGCAGGCAAAGGTCATGAAGATGCGGCAGTTGTCAGGTGGGTTCTACTACGAGGGAGATCACACCCTTCTAACGAACGGCCAGCCAAAACTGACTGAGTTGATGCGCATACTGGAGGAACTGGGGAGTGAACCCGTGGTTATCTGGGCGCACTTCCGAGCAGAGATCGACTCAATCTCCAAGGTGCTAAGCGAAATGGGCAAGGAATACGGGATCTTGGATGGGCGTACTAAGGACAGCGAGAAGATCATTAGCGATTTCCAAGAGGGGAAACTAGGCGCGCTGATCTGTCACCCGGCTGCATCTGGTCACGGCATCACACTAACCGCCGCCAGTTACGCCATCTACTACTCGATGGACTTCTCGTATGAGAGGTACCAACAGTCGAGAGATAGAATTCATAGAAAAGGTCAGGAGAATCCCTGTACCTATTACCACATTGTTGCCGATAGGACAGTTGACGAAGGTATACTCTGGTGTGTGCGGAATAAGGCAAAAATGTCTGACGCATTACTCAGAATGATCAAGTCAGCGAACTAATCAACCATGGACTGGGCAGAGATACTGACAGTCGTTGCCTCGGCAGCCGTCACGGGTTCATTTGCGACCTTCTGGAAGATGAGTCATAGGCTAACGAAGATCGAGGAAGACCTGTTCAGGTTGAGAGAAAAAACGAATCTAGTCGAGCGTCGATTAGAACGAGATGACCAAAGACTTTTTACGATCATGAAGAGAATGAAGCCGCGCCCCTGAAAGAAATCGGAAGTCTTCCCATTGACCTGAAGATCCTAGCGTCTTTGCTTGGTCTTCTAGTTGGTCTATGGATCGGCGGGCTGATCTTCCCTGCCTGATGCACAATCAATGAACATGTTTTAGAACAGGTCGAAGGTGATTTGGGTAGGTGCTGTACAATGCAGTACCAGACGCAGGGAGGCGACTAACCCAACATGTCGGAAGAGACGAGAACCGTAGAAATCGTCGCGGAGTTTATCTCCGCGATATTCAACCAAGATGATCTGGTAGAAGTACGGATGCTCCCATCGGGTGAGCGCGACTGGTGCAAGGCCAGTGAAATCCACGAGAAACTAGCGTACTACAATAGCCGAAACCTCGACGGCCAGAATATCTACTTCGGTGCCAACCCGCGTACTAGGAAGGGCGGGAGCGCAACCGAAGATGTAGCCACGTTCCGTTGCCTGTTCGTAGACTTCGACAACGTATCAGCAGACTACGCAAGAACAATCATCAGCAACCAAGGGTTGCCCACCCCCACAGCAGAAGTTCATAGCGGACACGGCGTGCATATCTATTGGCGTTTAGAAGAGCCGATCTCTGATCCCGAGGTCTGGTCTGCATACCAGCGTGGACTAATCGCTGCGTGCGGGAGTGACCCAAAGATCAAAGATCCTCCAAGGATCATGCGTCTTCCCGGTTTTCTAAACGTGAAGTACGATCCGCATGTCGAGTGCAAGTCGCTTAGCATTCACTTAGATGCTGTCTACGAACTCAACGACGTTGGTGTTGAACCATTAGAAAACATCAAGCCCGCGTCCACCGCCACCCCGCGCGAGATAGAAATGGGGCAGGCGGAGCCACACCCCGCAACAATCTACTTCATGAAGCAAGGCGCACCCGCAGGTGAGCGCAACAGCAGGTTGTTTACTGCTGCGTGCGACCTGTCCGGGCGCGGGTACACCGAGCGAGAGACTATGGATCTCTTAGTACGCCCGGCCATGAACTCTGGTCTTACCCCGACAGAGATAGAAACCTCCATCAAATCCGCATACTCGAAGCCCCGGACACCACGGGAAGATGATGATGACACGATTGAATCATGCATCCAGAGAATGATTTATGGAACGGATGAATCTAGGGAGCGTGCTTCGGGGACAGGTCGCAAATACAGGCCAACCGTATCTAATGTCGCAGACTTAGGAACAGGTGACGAGTCTCGTCGCTGCTACATCACGGCACCAAAGATCTGCGAGATGATTCAAGAATCCAATGACGGCTGGCCCCGCTTGGTGAACGGCATGATGTTTGTTCTTGGCGACAAACCACCGGAGGGCGAACTGCCCAGTGGTGGCAGCATCAGGTACATCACCAACGAGGCTGCCTTCTTTGCATACTTACTAAAGGAATGCGACATCAGGTGGACATCGCGCGAGTGTGTGTGTCGTGACACTAACGCTAAGCGGAACACTGTGACCAAGAAGGAGATGCATGAGTACATGTGCATGGAGGCCAAGCCGCAGTACAAATCCGTGGAGATACTCCCACATTTTCCAGAGGTTGATGGTGTTTACTACCTGAAGTCTGAACTGCCTGAGCCAACAGGCCATGCGCTGGATGAACTCATTAGTAGATTCAATCCAGAGACGGATTATGACCGGCAACTCATGCTGGCTGCTCTGGTAACTCCGGGGTGGGGTGGGCCTCCGGGCACAAGACCAGCGTTCGTATTCACATCGAGGTATGGTCGTGGTGTAGGGAAGACCACGACCGCCTCGTTGATTTGTGAGATATGGGGTGGGGCACCGTCAATTAGCGAGAGGGAGGACTGGGAGGCAGTCCGAGCAAGGTTGTTGTCCGACGAGTCCTTGTCCCAACGGTGCGTACTAATCGACAACCTGAAATCCAGACTGTCCCGTGGTGGTCTTGAGAGCGCCATCACCGCAAGGACTATGGATGGCAAGAAGATGTACAAGGGGCAATTTAGCAGGCCCAACTATCTGACTTGGTTTATCACAGCCAACACGCCCACACTAAGCCGCGACTTAGCAGAGAGGTCGATCATCATAAATGTGGGGCAGCCCCAGCACTCCAATGACTTCAACTCTTGGAAAGAGAACTTCATCAAGGAGAACCGGGCGCAACTTATCTCCGACATCATGCACTGGTTGGAACAGCCCAGTCTTAGCACGATTTCTTCGGGGAAACTAGACCGATGGGCCACATGGCAAAGAGCCATAATCGGGAAGTTTGATAACGCCGATGCCGTCATCACCTACTACCAAGCACTCCGGCCAGAGGTTGACTCTGATCTGGAGGAGGCAGAAGAGGTCGCCAAGTGCATCTGTGACCTCATCCGCAGAAGGGGATACAGTCCCATCACTGATGCTGTTCGAATGCCCAAGAAGATATTGGTGAACGAGTTGAGGGACCAAGATGTGATAGACAACTCCATGTCGCCCAAGGGCTGCACCACGTGGATCAAAAACATGATGACCCTCGAACCCCTTGAGGAACTCAAACTAGACAGGCGGCATGGGAAGTCTCGATGCTGGGTTTGGTATGGGGATGAGCATAAAGTCGGTGACATTGTGTACGACATACCTGAATACGACTCGATTTAGGACACATGGGACACATGTTGGGACACATGTTGGGCGAAGGGCCACAGTCTCAGGAAGTTTTATAAGGCCTGTGTTGACAAATATTTACACACAATTTTTTTTGGGGCTGGGACACTTGGGACACTTGGGACACATTAAACAGTAGAAATATATAACAAAAAGAGAGTAAGCGAATAGAGTTGATTGGGCTTTATAAGAACATGTGTCCCATGTGTCCCAAGTATCCACAAGCCGCTGTAATTGGAGCGATAGAGAGTATGATGCCGATGGATGAGATGGGAGCCTCGTTAGAATGAGTGAAGAGAAAAAAATTGGGCCAACTGCACAAGCGATACTTGTAGAATTGGAGCGGCAGGGACGCACCAGATATTGGTTGATGAAAGAAACAAAACTTGATTCACCCACTATATATAGTTACTTGAAGGGGGATCTTGATTGTCGTATATCTACCGTGGAGAGGATGCTGGATGCTCTAGGATGCGGTTATGGGAATGTCGAGAGAATATCGTGACGTATCGGCCCTTAACAAAGACATAATTGTAATCGATGGCTTTGAGAAGGCCTATGTGGGGTTTGTTAGACGAGCGAGAGTACCAACCATTGCGGTATATGACTACGACAGTTGCGTAGAGATCATCATGGAGGAGAAGGGTGGGAGTTGGGATGATGCAGTGGAGTGGATGGAAGAGAATGTCTGTGGTGTTTATAAAGGTAGAAACACGCCGGGATTCTTGTTTTTATTAGAAGAGCAATCAGATGAAGAAGAGGGTGAATTCTAGGGCTAAGGGATGTCGTGGTGAGTTGCAGTTTGCCAAAGAACTGGGGCACTATGGCATTCATGCGGTAAGAGGACAGCAGCGGGCCGGTGGCCCCAACTCACCGGACGTAATACACGATATGGCGGGCGTTCACTTCGAGGTTAAGTTCAACGAGCGCATATCTGTTGGGTCCAAGATCCTTGAAGAAGCACTCTTCCAAGCGCACGGAGACAAAACGATGGGCGATCTCGCTGTCGTTGTGTGGAGAAAAAGCAGGGAGAGGTGGAAGGCTACGTTCCTAATGACGATTCACCCCCCTGTTAGTAGTGAATTGAACCCATCAGAATTACCCATGACCATGAACTTAGAAGACTTCATGTATGCTCGTGGCTATGGACGTAATGAACATAGCGTTTATGTTTCTCCTAAAGAAGATACTTCTGGTAATATGATCCCACCATGGATGTCGAGTCAGGAAACGGCTGGGTAGAGTACAGGAAATTCGTAACCGAATCCCTTGGCGGAACCCAGAAGCGACTGGACAAGATCGAAGGAAGGCTGCAAAATATAGAGAAAGACATTGCAATTCTAAGAACCAAGATGTATATCGCATCTGCAACAGCAGCCGTCATTTTCTCCAGCATCACGACAACCACAATTCTGGTACTAACCAAATGAAAAAACTATTCTTTGCACTACCAATCCTGTTTCTCGCTGCCTGTAAGGGGCAGAAGATCGTGCAACTACCGTGGTCTAGTAGTGAAACTAGCCCTGTTGAGTTGATCACGCACGTGGTAGAGAGCGGGGGCTTCGAGGGGATGAAGTTACTAAGTTGGATAGGCGCGCTGGCTGTGGCCGCAGGCCTAGTTCTTCTGGTAATCACATCAGGGAAGAAGGGATGGTACCCCATCGTAGGGGGCATCTCGCTCATTCTTTTGAATTGGATCGTATGTACATACGCTCATGCGCTATTTATTCCAGTGGTAGTTGCCACTGGTGTGCTAACATTGGCATGGACGTACAAGACGACCAAGCAAATTCTCAGTCATAGGGAAATTTCGTAATGGATTTTATGGACACAATGTGGTTCGTAGTTCTTGTTGGGGTTCTTTCGTTTTGCGCAGGCATCTACTGCTGCCCATTCGTTAAGCGAATGCTTGGCGTGGGGTGCGGAAGGAAGTGAGTGAGGCTTGGCTCTTTATCAACTAACAGCAAGTAGAACACTATCTGAACCCGTGGCTACCGTGGTTGCTGAGAACCTCGTGACTATGGGCATCTTGCCTGACCCCTTCGGCACCACTGGTGGCGGGTATTACACCACATTCGGATTCCCGTTCACCACTTCGGCTGCCGCTAAAGGTGACACCGCTGAGAATCTAAAGGGCTATACACTACTTGAGAGTCGAACACTCACTAAGCCAGAAAGTTAAGGAACAATGACAGACGCATATCCAAGATCACCGATTACATCTGCCCATAGACAGGACCATTTCCCACAGGGAGTCCTGCGCCGGGCATTCCAGACAAACGCAACAACAACCTCGTTTGCCGGGCTTCTTCCTACAGCCACAGAACCCTTGCTAGCAACGGCTGGGGTCCACAAGTTGGGCAAATGCAATGCCATCATGATTATGCCATACGGAACAGATGCCAGATCCGAAGAGTTTCGTCTGTGGGTTACTCTGTGGCACCCCCTTTACGACTATGAACCTGTCGTTAAGTCCAGCGAGACTGTTGCATGGATTCCACAAATCATCGCGGCACTTGATTGCACAATTCACGATGGTGCAATCGCCGCTGCTCAGGCTGGCCCGATTGCCACAACCGATATGTGGTGTACCCTTATCGCTGCTGCTGGTGGCACTACCCACCACTACTTGGGAACAGGAAAGTCAACCTCTTACGTTGGCGGGCTTCCTGACTTCGTTACCTCTGCTGGGGACGGGGCTGGTACCACTTCTGGAGCAGGGGTTTCTGTCTCACTGTTGACTCTGGGTGCCAAGTATGTGCAATTCAGTGTTGATGTAAACGGTGGTGCTGGCACTGCCGCCGCATCCGGCAACTGTGCATTCGCGGAAATCTAATGGCCTTTGTCGATAACAACGTACTAAGAGCGGTATTCGGCAGAACTGACAACATCCCAACGGATGCCAATAACGCACTAAATGCTGCTCAGGCTCAGTCAGAGTTGCGCGTCAAAGAGTTGCAGCGTTGGTATGTAGATGCCACAGGCGAAGATGGTCAGACCACGGTAGACACATCGTGGGACGAACTAACTGAAGCCGAGGCCATCATGCGCATGATGCGCATCTATCGGTCAGTCGATGACGCCACCGCATTTCAACAGGCACATGTAGTACCACTGCTGGGGCAGATAGCACAGACATACGCATCTGATTGGGCCACAACATTCGGAGAATCCAGCCTCCCTACGATAGGGAAGTTTAGGAGATCAATAATCTCCGTCCTTATCAGGCGGCCAACACCCGTATTCCCACCCGTTTCTGAAGTAGACAGGTCCATCCAAGAGGAGTTCATCTTCCTCTGGGAGGCTAAGAAGTGGAGATGGAGAAGGCGGCCCGTCTGGTTGGTTCTCAACGCCGATGGCACTCTTGATTCCGGGGACTCTGAGATCGGGTTCGATGGTTTCGCTAGTAAAATCCTTCACATTAAAGATACTAACAAGACAGTCACAGATTGTGAGTGGCAAGATTCAACTAGATTTGCAGCACTCATGGCTAGGTACGCAGAAGCATCAGATCAGACTGGCAGGCCGAGGTTCTTCTATCTAGTGCCAGACGGATCCACCCTGCCGCAGATCCATTTCCTGCCAGAACCAGACAAAGCGTATGACGTATTCGCCACCATTTATACATCCGCACCGGATCTGGGAACTGACTACGATTCCACTACAGGCTTAGATCAAATGCCCGCAGCATTCCGTATGCACCTCAGAGACAGGGTTGTTGCAAGATCAATGCACGAGTACAGCGGGGACAACAAGGATGCTCTTCGATTCATGGCTAAGGTGGACAGGGATTACATGACACTCCTTGCTGAGTTCGATGATCAGGGATCCATTGAGTGGAACGCTTCTTACTACAAGCCAACTAAGTTCATCAAGTCCTTCAAGTCTTTCAATGGCAGGTTCCTTGGCGGCATGGGGTAATGGATCATGGCAAAGCAAACACCTCAGTCTCATCGTTCATCTGCTGTATGGGAAGAGTTCAAACTCTCACCTAACAGCCCGACGATGGGCCAGAACCCAGTAACAAAACTGGTGAACATGGACATCGGCAACGATGGATGTCTCAGGAGAAGGGGCGGGTTTACTGCTGTCACTCCCAATGGTGCCACCGATCCAGACAACCACATAAGTGCATACCTTGTTAATAGTGGTAGGTCATCGGACCTGATGCTGAAATCCGGTGACACCATTTACTATTTTGGTAACGATGAATTTAAATCAATAGACGCGAGTGGCGCTAATTACTCCCTCATAAGCGGAGATAACCCCGGTTCTTTTGCGCTTTATGGTGGGGAAGTTTACTTTTGTCAGGGCGATCTCGGTCAGGCGATATTTTCATATGACGGATCAACCGTCAGATCCCCCGGAGTACCGGCTATAGGGGGTGGGTACATTGGTAGTGTGCCGGATGTGTACTCAGCGCAAAACCTCCAACTGCCATCGGGTGATTATTGCGCCCATTATTGCACATGTTGCAGCGTGGATAGCGAGGGTAACATAGGTGGGTGTACGGTGGGCGAGTTTGTCTGCTGCAATAACACCACTTGGGGAGGCAACTGTGGAATTGAGGGCTTCGCACAATGCTCAGAGCCTCTTGGAGGTTCCGGCGGTTGCAAATCTGGTTGCAGTTGTGAAGATAGTGAGTTGGGGTTTGAACACCAGTGTTCCATCTTGTATTCAACGGCAATAAGTGGGACGCTCTTTTGTTGGCACGTTCCAACCACAGCACATAACAATCGCGGAGAGAAGACACTGAACGTAGCGTTCCGAGTGGGTTTATATGATCGAAAGAGAAAGACATTTGGCAAAGCCTGTGACCCCAAGGCAGTTATCCGATTTCCTCCTACTGCCCCCACGACTACCAGATATCAGTACCAGATTGTTGCCGACCGACCCGAAATGACGAGCCTAGAAGATGACTATGACATAGCCATCTGGTGTTCCACCGGCAAAGAGGTCATGACGTACACCGTTCCTAATTCGCACTTCCCCGGAATGTTGTATAACCAAGCGCATGGCATGTCTAACTACATGGCATCACTGACATATCTAGAGAACATTTGGCCGGGAAATACATCTTTGTCTCACATAGATGTTTCCAACTGTCCCGGCAGTTCCATGTGCCTGTATAGAGATAACGAATCTCTGTCTAATTCGGGGCATTACACGGATCAATACGAACGTCCAGTTCCGTCACACCTCATGGCTATTCTTAGCAATGGGACTGCTATCTATATGTACCCACTGAAAGTAGATGGGTACAACGCTTCTGCAATGAAGACGTACAACGCAACTTATGAAGATAACCCATATGAGGATGTTGACAGTGGTGTCCATCTAAATGGAGCAGAGTACAGCGTGGGACATCCCGAGCAAATCGGCAGGCTAACCAACTCCCAGAGTGATACGTTCGCACCGATGCCTGAACTGAAGGGCAAGCCTATTAGGGCATGGACTGAGGGGACCAGCACCATGCTTATCACCAGAAAGACTATCTACCAGATAGGGCAAAAGGGAAAAGATGTTCAGGTAGCAGAGATGGGTGGGCCGGGTGTACTGAATCCTAAGTCACTTCACCCTGTATCTAATGGCATGTTGTATGTGGGCGACGAGGGTCCAATACTTCTTCAGGGCGGCAAGCCCATAAACCTGCTAACTAAACTGGGGTTCGATGGATGGATACGCAATCTTACTGACGAACAGAAGGATGATATCCGTGTCGGTATGATTGAAAGCGAAAACAAGATCCTGATCTCTATGCCAATTGAAGATACGACCGACTCTTACAGGATCTTGATGCACGATGTAGGGAAGAACTTTACCTCAGAGTGGTGGGTCGGTGGTTCCCAGACAAGCGATCCAGCGACAGAACTAACCTCTCCCGGCTCAAGTGGGAAGGTAAATTACATGGCCTCGCACAGGGCTGATAGTGGATACAGATTTCTCACTTGGGTTGGTAACAGCCCGTATAAATACGATCCAACCGAAAGAAGTGACTCAGAAGATGGGACTGTAGCCAGTTATGTGGAGTTGTGGGTTAATGAGAACCCAGACATGACTAAGCAGATGGATGAGTTAGTCATTGACTTGGGTAAGAATACAAAAGACGCGAACCTCACTGTTCGAGTTTCTACGTTTGATAACCCACACGATGTAAATGAAACAGGAGCAGAGAATGCTCTAGCCACCGCCGCCACCAACATTGACCCCAAGTTAGGACGCAGATTCATGCTCCCATACTTCCTTGGCATGAGGGGGAAGTACATCCGTGTCAGAATAGAATCAACTGGGGAACTTGATTGGTCCTTGGCTAAGGTCGTCGCGCATTTCCACTACGACCTTCGACCCACCAGCATGGCAGAGATGGCGGAGAGTGATGGATGACAATCTCTCCGATCTCATTTGAGCATGAAGACAACCTTGGAATAGAGCCTCTCTGGACAAGTGAGGGCATCATATCTGAGGGAGAACCTCTAATTACAGACAAGAGGACGGTACTTGGAACCAGATCTATAATCGATCAGCCGATTAAGTTTACTGATGTCGGAGATCGCATTGAATACATGCACCCCAACATCATGCCGGACACATCATCTGATGTGTCCGTTGGAATTGGTGGGATTCCAGATCAGGGAATAAAGATGGTCCCCGTGATAGTAAATGAGTTACCCAACCAAGAGCATGGCGGAATCTCTGGCCCATGTACAGCGAGTTACTTGGTTACAACTCTGAGCGGGGATGAAATAGGCACCATGCAACCTGTACTTAGAAGGCCTAGCGTTGGGACATTGGATACAAGTGCTGTTGCCTCGACGGGAAACCCTGACCCCGGACCTTCTAATACGGTGAAATATGGCACGGCTTTCTACGATCCCGTTGAAGAAACGTGGGTTCTTTTTAATGCCAACGAGACACTATCAACCACTCTTTGCCCAGAGCCATAAGCGATGTCTAGTGAGGGCAAGTTTCTGCTTGTGCCAGATAATACTCGTGCTGGATTTCTTGCACTAGATTCGGATGAGGGGGAGTATGTTCCGTGGAAGGTGGGGTGTGGTGGCGACGACCCCGATGTTGATTCTGAATGTTGTTCTCCCGAAGATCCCCCGTCGGAATGTGATGGGACTAACGCTACTTGCGGACTAAGTGAGGGTGTTTGCTTAGAAGCAAACTTCCCTAGAATTCTCATTAGACCGTATACACCATATGTTCCGGGTACAGATTGTGAGCCAACACAAGAAGATTACCCCGATGGGTTCCCCGGAAGACAATGTTCGAGGCTATTTATATTCTCTTGCGCACAGCATGATGGGATTCAGTTTACAAACCAAACCGAGTGGCTTAGAACGATACTAAATACAACCGGGAAAGACCCACGAAGTGCGCCATTCTGCTGCTGTAGAGAATGTGGCAGGAATATTATGATTCCCCCCAGATCCTACCCATGCGCGTCGGGTCAATCTACCCCAGATGCCGCATACCCATGCTGCAATGATTCGGATGCCGCGATTGAGGGGGGACCAAATTGCAACAGCGATTGTGGTAGTGCCGCTAGTGGTTGCCCTAACTCCGTGTTGGACCGCTTTCCGTTTTACTGGAGGCACTGCGGGATTGGCGGATGGTCAACCGGGGGACTTGATTGCCCCTGTGAGAGTGGCCCAACCGATACCGATTGGTTTCATTTTACTTACGCAGAATGGCGAACGATATACACACATGTAACGGGGCAAATCACTTTGCCAGATACGGATAAGTTTTTTTACCTTATACTACATTTGAATTTCAGGAGGAATCACAGTCTGTGTGATTCCCACTCCGCTGTGTATCTTGTAGATACATGGGTAACATGTGATCCCATCGGATCATAGGCCTTTACTGGGTGAATTCAGGGAAACCGAGAACCGGCAATCCTGAGCCAAGCCGCTGAATGGTATTAAAGTAAGCGGAAGGTGCAGAGACTAGATGTTGAGAAGCCAAATCGATAATACATCCACGAGCGCCCAGCGTCATAATGACGAAGAGATAGTCCGGCACTCACTGGGAACGGTGAGACATCGCATAAACAGCGATGATACAACAGTGCGCTACCGGACCAAGGTAGTAGGTCAAAGCACATCGCCTCTAGCCCCCTATATAGAAACCGTTTCTCCAAAGGAATTTGCGCGAAGGTCGGGTGTTAAAAAGCCCAACATCTTTAAGCGCATCATGAAATCCTTAAAAGAAATGGGGGGATTAGGGGATTTAGTTGGTAAAGTTATCAGTAAGACAACGGGAATAAAGCCCACTGGAGATTGTGGTTGCAACAAACGCAAGGCAAAACTCAATGAGTGGGTACCATTCCATAGGAAACAGGACAACAAGTAATGCCCAATGTGAATGGTATTGATTTCGGATACGACCCGATGGGCATCTTGGATGCCATACAAATGATCTTGGTTGAGGGTCAGAGGGAGATGGATATGGGCGGAGAAATGCCCATGCCCCCCGAAGGCATGGAAATGCCACCCCCATCCATGATGGGACCGCCGATGGGTGGACCCCCCATGGGTGGACCTCCACCAATGGGGCCGCCAATGGGCGGGCCGCCCCCCATGATGGGTGGCGGGCCTGAACTAGGCTACTAACATGCCGGGACCAGCGGGAATGGCCGCTCAATGGGCTGCGCTAGGCGCATTGGTGCAAGGCGGTATGCCGGGCGTTGACCAGCAGCCAACGACAGAACCGGCCATAACGCCCGGCGCAGGAGGTATGTTTGCTAAGCCGCTTTACCAGCAGGGGGCTGGGTATCCCACCCTAGCGGGGCAAACAGGTGGCACTGGCGGGCAACAGGTCGGGGGACGGAGAAGCGCTGGCGCGCAACCGCAGCAAGTGGGTGGTGTTAATCCCTTCGCTCCCACTGGCCCTACGCCCGAACAGGTGTCGTTGCTAGTTAATGAATTAAACCAACAAATCAAACCCCTACAGAGTAAACTGAGTCAAGGATTATTCCCCGGACTAAATCCCGGTTCTGCGTTTGAGGCTATGGAAAGAGGTGGTGGCGAATATGCATGGAAACCACCTCCTGATTGGCAAAGAACAATGGCGATGAGTACACCGATACAGGGCTTTTTGCCAAGAAGAAGCCAGCAAACTCTTTCGGCAATGCAGAGAGAGGTGGAAGATCCATTCGGTGATAGGCGGAGAGAAATCGAGAGATATATGAGGGCACGTGATCGTGGCTAAGAAACGACCAAAGAGAGGACAAAAGTTTGGAGGAGGACCGGATGTTGTTACTCCTCCAGATCAGCCGGATATTATTCCTTATAGTCCCGGTGAACTTGCAGCCATGGATATTCAGAGTGGGAAGTATGGTCGATATCCACCACCTCCGCCGCCGCACCCACTAGAAGATCTTGGCATGTTGGAGATGCATGGTGGTGTACCACCGGCTCCACCCCCACCACGCCCACCGCGAAGACAGATACCACAGATACCATGGAATAGAACTCCGTGGGGACGAGTGGCGGAAAGCATGATGGGTGAAGCGGCACGCGGACAGGCACATGGCGAGTATGGCCCGCCTGTGCATGTACCTTACGTCCCTCCGCCACCACCGCCACCACTACCACCCGATCAGCCAGATGTCATTCCCTATGATCCCGGTCAACTTGCAATCCAAGGTATTAAGAGTGGCGCATATGGTCAATATCCTCCGCCACCAGCAATAGCGAAAGTGACTCACCCCCCTCGTCAGGGACTACCCTTCGACTACACCCCCGTCCCTCGCCCATCGCGGCCTACCTCACCCCGCCATATGGGGGGCCAGTGGGTTGGACAACAAGTGGGCCGGAGAGCCGATGCTATAAATCAGCGTTTTGCTGCGGGAGAGGATGCTGCTAGAGCGCAGGTAGAAGCAAAAATGCGTGCGGAGGGTACGTGGGATATGCCAGAGACACCAGAATTGGTGCGCAGAAATAGGCTAATGGAACGGTATGGGGTAGATCTAGCGCGGGAATACGAAAGATCTCCAAGGTCGCTCGAAGTTGCGATGAGACATGAGGAGATAAAGAATCAAGCGGCTGAGGATCAGGCTCGATACCAGAGACAGGTGAGCAGGAGAGCGAAGAAATACGCGCTACCTGTGGGGACACCCCGAACGGATGAAGATAAGATAGATAGTATTACAGATTGGCTCGAAAAGAGGGGTATTGCACGAACAGGTGTTGGTGGAACGCAAGACCGCATAGAGGCTCATATAGCAGAGAATCCGGGCACAACTGAATTGGCGGCAGCGGAAGCAATTCAAAACCAAGAAATGGATATACGGCGCACGGCTAGAGGACAGGAGACTCGTGAAGAAGTCGTGGCTAGAAGGGTGGCTGACAGGGCTGGTAGAAGAGCCACTGCGCAACAGCGGAAAGATGACAAAGCATTCATGGAAAGGGCTAATCGGCTTGGCCTTAGTACTCAACAATTGTCGGATCTAGATCTACAAGACACGCTTGTTAAGTTGGAACAAGACAGGTTTGAGTTTGAGCAGGGGCAAGTGACTGAGGAAAATGCTCTCGCAAGACTTCAATCCAATCTAAGTTTTCTTGCCACAATAAACACGGATGATGCATCAAAGGTAAACGCGTTTGTGGCGGCTTTGGGTGATGCTGCGGCAAGCGGATTGCTCATGCCCCAAGATCTACTAACCCTACTGCAACAGGGATTTGCATCGATGCCCCCTAGTATAGCCCAGCCGCTTGTTGATAGGATTATTGCCGAGATGTTGCCGGGAGTAGACATAAGACTACTTGACACGTTTACCGGTGATCCGAGTGCGTTCCCCGGTTGGGACCAACTTGGGAAAACAAGAACACAGCCGCCGGTTGATCCAAACGCAGTTGATCCAGACGCAGTTGCAACTCCCACTGGCACTCAGGCAAAAGTTTTACCGCCACTAGATCAGGGACAGCCGCACCCCGGTAATTCCATACCGGGTATTTCGAGAATACCCGGTACGGATAAACGTCCGCTAGTATTCAATGATGGATCCATGACAATCTCTGATTACGGGCCGGGTTCAGATGAGTACGCTAATGTAGCGCTGAGAGGAGCCAAATCTCATCCCACTGGCACTCCGGGGTATATACAGGATTTTGCAAACTTCGAGTTTCTGGAAATAGTAAGCCCCACAGAACTACATGAATTTTTAGATCACATGAACGGGATGAGGGAAACGGTAGATATGATACGGATTCTCGCTAAATTTGGGCGCACAGAAGATGCGAAGCGAGTTGCACAAGAAATTACATTCCTAATGACCGACAATGGCTGGAGTGGCGGATTGGATTGGAGCAACATTCTGTCAGATAAACAATCCAATGCCATAAAGGTGAGGAATGTATTCTTTGATACCCTCCACCTGTTTGCTGGTGGCACTGGTCTTACTGGACCTATGCCCAGAACCAACAGAGCGGGCCTTGGAAGCGCTAGACAGTCCCCCGATTTCTTCCAGATCCACGATGCATACAAGGAAATCTATGGAGGAGCGGCTGCGGTATCCCGGCCCCAAGGTACACCGCCCCCGGCGGGTGCGGGTTCTACTGTGAGTCAGTGGCCGCCAGCCGATGTCAGACCTCTTCTGACCGGCCCTAGATGACCCAGTTCTCTGGTCCAATTCAACTTGGTAACGAGACGTTCCTCCGCAACATGGGTCGCGGTGGCGTTACCGGCGTGCGACTTGCACCGCCACCCTTTAATAATACCGAATCGAAAGATCAATATGAAATAGGTCAGATGCGCAGCAAGTTGCTTATGGAGGCGAATGCTAATCAGTTTAATAATGCAAGGCAACAGATAATAGACGAAGCGATCTTTGCTAACAGGGAAGCAAACCCAAGAACACAGGCACAACTGGAACAGAGAACGGTTCCACGGCTCACAATTGACCAGATTAATCGAATGGATCCATCTGAGATCCGAGACTTGATTGACCAATCTGGGCAGCACCTCATTGGAGATGAGCGTGGTTCGTTTATGAAGTTCCTCGATCTTATTGATCTACCTAGAAACTCCATAGCCAACATAATGTATACCGATAAACCGGATGCCTCCACATGGTTTAGGGGCCTTGCGGCCCAAGAGGTTTTCGGTGCTATTGGTGGTGGTATTCTTGGAACTCTGGCCGGTGGCCCCGGAGGAACCATCGCTGGTGCCGGATGGGGTATGGCGCTGGCTGCCGCAACATATACAGGCACAACAGTGGCGGCTGGGATAGCCTCTCGATCCATTACTGCGGCAGCGAGCATTGCTATCCGCAAGAAAATAGAAAGCCAAGAGTTGGCCTCGGCTGGAGTACCACGGCTTTGGTACTCAGAGGTTCTTGAGCAACTGGGCATGGAGCCGGGCGTTAAGCGCACACTCTTGGGTCTATTTGGAGACATATTGTTTGATCCACTGTCATATATGACAGCGGGGGGAACAATTTCGAAGTGGGGCAAGGGAGTGGGGATCGCTTCGAGGGGATTTGTATCAGTTGAAAGTCGGGGAGTTAAATATCTTAAGCACGCATCGGACATGATGCTCAAGGAGGGGAAGATAGTAAACGGCAAACTGGTCATGCCGCGCGGACACCAATACAAAATTCTTGAGGATCTGGTTAATAATCACATCGTAATTGGAAACGAGATCCGCCACATTGGGGGTGGAATGGATCACCTCGCTCGCTTGGATGAGGCACTGAAAATCGTAAACAGTTTTGATGGGCGAATGATAAGGGGTGCTGAAGGGGCATTAATCCGTGTGTCTCGGAAAGACATAGGGCGGGCACGCGGCCAGATTATGAAAGCGCTTCAAGATAACTTGATGCACTACAGATCTTTGACGCCAGCAATTGAAAAATCTAAGCACTTGATCAGAAGCCAAGAGATCAGCCTAGAGTTCTTCAGGCGATTCCAAGCAAAGAGTATGTTTCAAACACATCTCCCATTCATGGATTGGGTGGCACCACTCCTGTGGAGAAGGATTGGATACAGGAACATACTTACCAATATGCCTGTCCCGTTTAAGTTCGGGGCTACTGCACGGCAGTACAAAGCCCTTCGCGGATTATCCAAGTTTAAGAGAGTGCCGGGTGCAACAGGCTCAAAGGGCATGGAGGCAAGGACCGCTTATGAGGCGTTTGTAAATGCTGATAGAGCAGTTCTAAAAGCATATAAGGCTGGGTTGCTCGGCAAGATGGGTGCTTATAAAACAGTTGAACTCGTCGCTCCGATATTCAAGAGGGAGGGAGAGGCTGTTGTTGAATATCAAAACGCTCTTCGAAAAGCCATGGGCAACGAGAAGTTGGCTAACAAAATCGAATGGGCACCCCGCAATGGAAATGGAATTTCCGATTACCAGACAGCGCCGCAAGTTGGATTCAGGGTAAAGGTAGTAGATCTAACTGCTGATGAATACAAATATCTCAAAGACGGCATACTCATGGAGGACGGTAAAAGGATCAAGTGGAAACCAGATGCGGATATAACGTCAGGATTTGATGAGCCGAGTTTGGAGGTTTTTCTTAAACAACAAAGTAAAACCAGAAGGCGGGACTCCTTGGCAGAACTCGTCGAATTGCACGAAAGAAATGCCGTGCATTTATCGGCTATTGAGAAGGCAACTAACAAACTGCAATCAGCCAAGGTCGCGGAGTCGGAACTAAAAAACACACTTCCTGCGCTAGAGGGCGCGGCTGGTGAGTTGCAGCAAGTACCAGCAGAAGTGGCAGAGGGGCTGGCTGAATTTCAACAGGTAATAACAAAGACAGAAAAAGAACTCAAGTCTCTTTTGCAAAGAGAAGAGTTAACTACACGAGAAATCCAATCCCTTCTTTCCCCGCAATCGTCAGCCATTCTTGATGCGGTGGATAGTGTTCGGGGCAACGAGATGGCGCAAGCCCTCGACATGTACATTGGGCCGGGTGGGTTTGGCCGAATGTTCCGTGGGTGGAACGAAAAGATGCACACGATGGAAGCATCGGTAAACGCCATTGAACATGAAAGGAAGTTGGTAGAACAACAAATTGGTCAGGTTACGAGATCCAATACAAACGAAATAGTTCGTCTTCAAGCCAACGTGATTCTTGGGAACCAAAAGAAAATCGATGAGATTACGAAGAGGATGGAAGCCCTCATACCCGAGGACTACAAGCCACGACCCGGTGCAACCGAATTCGTTGACAACATAAAAGTAAAGTTCAATGTCCCAGCAAAGGTGGCAAAGGCTCTGTCATATCTAGTAGATGCCATGGCTACCTCTCTTGCTCCCAGATTTGGGTTGACACCCACCGAATTCTTGTCAACAAAGATCAATGTCGTTAAGGGCGGAACCCCCGGCAGAGGTGCATTCTTCCACTCTATCCCTGCATCGGAAAGCGGAGATGCAACAAGACTGTTTTACTTACATCGAGGGGTTGAGGCTGAATCAAGTGCGGGGGATGCATGGAAACTTACTCAGCAACTCGCGAAAAAAGAAGGGCACCAAACAGCGGTTAAACTTATCGGCAAACAATTGTCGAAAGTAACACCGGTAGACAACAGCATGGGAATATCCCACGGAACCGCAGGCCACACGGATTCCGCCTTGTGGATCGGTGATACAACAGAAGAGGTATTGGGACACCAAATAGCATTTACCGCGCATCATCAGGCCGGACTTCGCGGCCATGACACGGCTATCACCTTTGTTACCGGCGATGGTTCAGAGACAATTGTAGAACTTAGTCGCATTTCTGCTGGAAATTTCCCAGCAGCAACAAGGGCGAGTTCAGTTGCGGTTGGCCTTAATCAATTCAAGAAATGGACCGGCGCTAAGGCTAGTGGTATTGATATACACATCGCTGAAAAAGATGGCAAAATGGTCGCTTGGTTATTCTTGGATAAGGATGTACCTTGGACCGAGGCTCACGGGATAGAACTCAAGAAATTATTTAAAGGAGCAAAAGTAAATGCCCAAAAAGGGACCAAACAAAAACTCGCCCCGTCCACGAAAGCGACCACGCAGGCAAAAAGGGAAGAAAGGATCCACGAAGCGATACGCCTCCACTACAGAAATGCCCACGAACTCTCCAGAGCAGATGGAGTCAACTCAGAGGGTCTATATTTTCTCGGGAACATCGTCGAGCAACTTAGACTAACTCACCATCCGAAAATATGGCAACGATGGCGAGTGCAAAACCTCGTGGATGTTGCTGTTCGTTCTGGTGTAATGAAGAAAAACTCCTCGGTAGAGGAATGGCGACACTTCCTTATGGAGTTTGAGGTCAGAGACCATCGAACCCCTGCTGAGCGGGAACTAGCGTTTGCGGCTGGTGAGCCTGATTCAGTTCTCTTTGAGGATTGGCGTTCGTTGAACAACGCAGAAAAAACCGCCCTTATAGATGATGGGTGGGATCTAGTTGATGAGTTGAATGTTATTGCTCCGCCCAACCAAGAGGAACTACGGGCCTCTTGGATGCTGGATTATCTCGATAGAATTGAATCGGGATTTCCAGAAAACCAAACTATTACGGTTTATCACGGTGGGGATGAGGTGCGGGGTGAATTTCGTTTGTACACGTATAAAAAGGCACCACCACTTCACGCCGGAACATTAAGAGCCGCTAGAGAAAGACTGCCCCTCCAGCCCGCTAAGTATTCCAAACGACATCGGGAAGGCCAAATCCCCAAGGCAGTTTATGAACTTGAGATAAGGGCCACAAGACCATTCTACAGTGAAATAGATGGGAGTATGATTGAAGACCTTACAGTAAACGAATGGCTCATTAAACACCCCGAAAAAATAGCAGAAATACGAGATCGGGGATACGACGTAATTCCTTACGTTAACACAGTAGAAGATAAGGGGAGTATTTCATATGTGATACTTGATCCAGCAATTGCAAGAAGAACACGAGTCAGACCAGAGGGTGGCAAAATTGTAAAAAGACTGGGTGAAGATAGATTCACTAGACCCGGAGAAGTAAGTATAGGCACATGGGAACCTTATAGTCCTATACATGCTCCGATTCAGCCCACCCGAGGCACCAAAGCACGTATTGATCACAATGCTATGAATTCTTGGGTTGATGCTAACTCATCAGATGGTTTGTATATGCACTTGGTTGGATCTGATGGATACAACCAACATATACCGGAAGAACTTGGCGCTCATTTCCATCGGATGCACCAAGAAAACAAAGCAGCCAAAGCAACATTGTGGGATGAAATACAATCCGAATTTGGTGGGGATCTTGCTGGTCATTCTCGCTACGGGGGTGAGAAGAGATCGCGTCTTCTTGGGACTAAAGTACCATCTGAGGGATCGGGGAACCTAGCGATCTATGAAGCATCGAGTTTCTGGCACGCTGTTGCTAATATCAATGATCCAAGGTTGACACGCTTAGCAATTCAATATTCGAACTTGGAAACAGAAGCAAGAAACATGTCCTTGATTATGGACATGGGAAGCGAGGCGATGGTTCCTAGTGCCTCTAAGCACGCACAAAGTACCGAGCGTCATGGAAGCCGGGTTTATGGGGATCATTCTCCCGAAAGAAGCGTTGGAAACGCTGATGTACTCGAAACACAAGTGTACAACTTATTCGCCGTGGATACTAGAAGTCAGGGATTTGGATCACGAGGCGCATTGCCTGTATCTCGCAACGCATCGGAAAGTCAGTTGGGGGACATGGCCGGACATGTCGGGCAAATCCAAGTTTCCATACTTCACGACCGCAACATTGGCGGCAAAATTATGGTAATTGATGATGTGAGTAGTAGTGTTATGCAAGGCGCAGAAAACGCTTTGCAGGGCTTTATTAGAAGCGTGGAAGCCCATTATGGGGAAGATATAAAAACAGTTCTACGTTTAGGTTTGGGGAGGAAAGAGGACGATGCCCTACGAAAAACTAGAAATGCTATCGATAATATAGTAAGGTCTGATGGGGTACTAACCAGAGATGTAGTGCAAGCGCTTGGGGATTTGCCACCGGAACTACGCTCGGCATTCCTAATTAATCAAGGCATTGAACAAACCGCCAAGGGCGCTGGTCGAGGTATATGGGGCGGGCAGTTCGCTCCCGAATTCCACGGAGCCACAAAGAAGAACTGGGCCAGAACAGCAATACGCCAAATGATAGGCAAATATGCTCACGAACATGGTGATATTAAGAAGGTCATGATAGGCGATGCTAAACATATGGTTGGTGCGATGGGGGATGGAGATAAGTTTGTTAATAGGCTTACACGAACCACACAATGGGATGCGCTCCAAGAGTTTATTACAGGAACTCCTACGAGAACGGTAGATGATTTAGCCAAAGAATTGAAAGACCTAAATCCCGGATTAACAATAAAACGAGCGCGAAAATTCATAATTTCATTGATAGAAGATTCAAGGCTTGCTGAACCGGCAGACTCACAAAACATCGCGCCTCTTTTGCGTTCCGTAACAGAGGGAGACGGAATCAGTGACGGGGTAGGACTGCTACACGGAAGAAACAATGTAGTTGAATGGCAAATAGTTCGTACCAAAGAGGCTGCCAGAGCAGCGCCCGAGGCGCATGATAGTGCATCTTTATCGGATCATTTGGTTCATAACGCTTCTCGTGGAATCAGTGAGGCTGATACGAGTAGATACACAGCGCACCTTAAACTAAAACTCAAGGCACGAAAGAAAGGCGCAGTTGGTCCACAAAAGCGAACTGGGAAGCAAGAAGTCAATGAGTTAATAATCCCGACGAGAGTGGATTGGGATGTCAATGAATTGACACAACAAATCGGTCACACGCGAGCAAACGAAATAAAACTCAACAGGTGGAATAATACTAATGTACTGGAAACTCAAACAGGACGTTGGTATGAAAAAGAACTCCCGAGATTCTTCAAAGAAGCCGTAGAAAGTGTCGGTGGAAAACTTGAATATGGCCCGATTGGAGGATTCGCTGGCCCAATAATGGGAAACATTATGGGCGATCCATATATATTCATGGCTACAGACAGATCAGCAGCCCTTGCAAGATTAGATGGTGCAAACTTCGAGTCTATAAGTGGTTTATCAACCGGGGCCGACGCCGTTGAATCACGTAAACTTGTAGAGGAAATGGTTAGGGATTTCTATAACAAAGTAGATAATGCAAAAGATCAACTAAGGGCACTTGGGATCGCGGAAAATTCAGATGAGTGGGCCAAAAGGCTAAATGAGATGTCTTTTGAGGAGGCCGTGACTCTATATAAAACTAGAAAGGGACTCAAGGCAGATGACGCTGGATTTACGAATCCAAGTCGATGGAGAGACACATCAACCATGGAGGTTATAGATGCGGAAGCAGATATATTTGCCAAAATTGTTGGGTTAACGGTAGATGTTAACCCAACCGGCGCACAGGTTGTGCGTCAACTTAAGAGTAGGGATCTCCAAAGACTTTATGACACAATTGGCCTAGAAGCGGTGGATGAAATAGCATCCAGAATGGTGCAAAGACCGTACTTCACAATGAGTAGTGATGTCAGAAGAAGGTCGGCACAAGGAAGAGATTACTTCTTCGAAACAAGAGACGGAACCATTAAGGCCTCGGCTGAATTCTTGGAGAGTGGAACCGCTCTAATTCGCGCACTTGATGCGCCCGATGCTGTTTCATTCTTGCATGAAATGGGTCACGTTATATTGGAGTTTATGCCGGTAGGCGTAAGGGCACGTATAGAAAGACAATTCGGAGTAGTTAAGGGGAACTGGACAAGAGAAGCGCACGAGGCCTTTGTAGATGCTGTGCTGGAAAACATCAGAACAGGCAAGGCACCTACCCCGGAATTGCAAGAAGCATTTGAAACTTTAGCCGCATACATGAAAGAGGTATACGGTCAGGCAGCATTTAGGGAAGCGCCAATTAGAGGCAGGTTAAAGCAAACACTCGACCTGACATTTGGTGCAACAATAGAATCCAAGAGATCAGCCACAGAGTATCGAAAACAAGCCAACAAAAAGGCCCGGATTGAAGCCAAGAACAGAGGGCACTATAACCATATAGAAGATCTTGCCAGTTCGACTGTAGATCTAAACGAAAAAGTGCAGATGGCTAGAGATGCCGCTCGTAAAGCAAGGGCACCCATTGACGCGAAGTTGGATACCATGAAGAAAAGCCGTGTAAACTCAGCGGCTAAAGTAGCGGAAAGATTTGATCGGGTATTCCGAAACGTAACTGGTGTTGGTAGAAGATATGCTACATCTGGTGAAGCCGTATCGAGATTCAGATACGCACACGGCAACCTGCCGGGATTCAAGCAGTCTCTTGTTATTAGGCACTATGACAAAAGTGTAAAGACAATAGCAAAAAGACACGACATGGATATCGAGGACGCTAATGTAATCCTCCTCGCCAAGATGATAGAACTGCAAGAAGGCGGCAAACACGGTCTAAGAGGATTCCATAAATCAGATTGGATATTTGATCCATCTAATCCTCAGTCACTAGACAACGTAATGGCTAAGCATGGGGGGCGAGATGCTATCTGGAAGGATCAGCAGATCACGGATCTAGCCCAAGAGGTTGTTGATAGGCATAGACAATATGGATTAAGTGAATCGGATTGGGCCGCACAGGGCACGTATAACCCCGCATTTGCCTATATACCATTACGATTTACCAAGGAAGCGCAAAAAGCGGCATATCAACAGGGCGCTCTTGGTGTTCGAAGGAATCCTTCTACCGGAAGGATATCGATAAACGAGCCATCCGGTAGACATAGGGCAACGAACAGGCATTGGTATCCAACAGAACATGACCCGGACTGGGTTGATGAAACTGGTCAGGGTTGGTCCTATGTATTTAGCCAGCAGATAAACGATGGCAATTTGCCAGAGGCGTATGAACTAGCAAGACGAACATTCCTACGACAAAACCCGGAGAAGATGCTGCCCGGAGATATCGCGGAATATAACCAAGCGCTACTTGCAGAAGGCAAAACTGGCGGGCTGCCCGGAGGCGATATTAAAGGTGAATCGTGGCAGTTCAAAGCACACCCAACTAGCCCATATGAACTAAATAGACCGGGTGTAAGAGACAGATTTGCACACTTAACTGGCAATAGTTTTGCGGGAGAAATCTTCGAAACTGATTTAGGTCTTGTTCTTGGGAACAGAGCCAAGCAACATCACCGCATAGAAGCAGTGCATGATTTCCTGAATTACATTGGCCCTGAAATAAAGATCCTAAAGGATGCTGAGATTCAGGATTATGTAAGAAACCCCCGCGCTGGAGTAGGATCAATTAGCGAAGGCGGGGAGATCATTATTAATAATGTTTCTTACCGAAGATTGTCTAAAGAAGTCAGAGACGATGCAACACTACAAGCGCTATTTGGAACTGAGGGGAAGCATCTCTGGTATCCAGAAGATCTCGCAGCATCCGTTGAAGATTATCTAACCAAGATAACCAACGACCAGAATCTATCCGCTATAGCCGGTATGTTTGATTACATACAATCCATCTGGAAAGGTACGGTCCTGATGCACCCCGGCTGGACCACTGTAAATATAATGGGGGGAGTCATCCACTCAATCGTAGTTGGAGAACTTACGCCCGCTGATTTCTTTAGAAACTTCAGGAAGGCACATCATATTGCGAGCCAATACCACTTCGGCAACAGGTTGGCAAAAACCATTCCACATGGACCGGGACTGTCTTTCGACGACACCAAAAAATATATCATTGCGGGTGAAGAATTAAACGAAACGCAGTTTGCCGAACATCTTGTTCGTATTAATGCGCTGGATGGAAGTCAGGTTGCGCGCGAAATCTTTATGACTCATAGAACGGCCTACGCCAATCCCAATGCACAGGCCCGAAAGGTTAAACAAGGCTTCCTTAAAAATATCGCCACCGCAGGTCCACTTGGTGCTTGGTGGTTCAAACTAAATGCATCTATCGACGATACATTTAGAACACTTGTTTATATGGCAAGGCGAGACAGGGGCGATTCTCTGGAAGCAGCCCAGTTGTTGATGAAGAAGGCGCACTTCGATTACGGGGACTTCACCAATCTCGAACAGTCTATTGGACGACGAGTTATTCCATTCTATGCGTGGCAGAGAAATAACATTGCACTTCAATTCAAACTGCTATTCGAGAAACCTAAATATCACGCTTCTTTCCAGAAGATCAAACACGCGATAGAGGAAGAAACATTAAAGGAAGAAGATAAAGTACCGACATTTATATTGCCGCGATATCAGCGCAATCAACTCATGATACAGATGAGCGCGGATGACGGTACCACCAAGGGTCTTAGGATTGGGACACTAACACCTATTCAAGAACTCGCGGAAATCGGTCAAGCACTCTATGGCGCAGAAGGATTGAAGGAAATGATGCATTATTTCCTTATGTCTTCTTCGCCTTTAATTAAGGCACCAATTGAAATTGCTTTGGGAATACAAACCTTCGATCAACGACTAATCGGAGACAAAGAACTCGGCGGGTTATCAATCGGAGAGTATCTAAGAAGGCAAATCGGGTGGGTTGGTTCTTATAATCAATTAACACAAGCAGGGAAAACAGACGGCTTAGAGGGTGTACTATATAAACTAGCGGTTAGGGGTAGATGGCAGCCGCTAGACATCGGAAAATTGCAGATGCGAATTAGCATGGAAAGAAACAAGGATATTCAGGCTTTAAAAAGACAGGTAAATAGAGCAGTAAGAGAAGGCGACGAAGTTTTAGCAGAAAGTATAGCAACAAGAATTATTCAAGAGTATCGGATTATGTGGCATTCTGGCATGAGACAGAGGGTTCCCAAGGTGCTACATCCGCAATTTAGAAGAGAGGATATGACGGTTCTTAGGCGCGAGGGATTTGTCCCCGGACAACATATTCCGCAGCAACCTAAGTTCTAATAATTATGAACGCACAATTCGCGGCAATTAGTTGTATTCATGTACCGCACGCAGATCCAAAGATAAAGGATTGGCTTCTCGATACTCTTGAGGGGCTAGACTTAACACACTTTGTATTGCTTGGAGATCTATTTGATGCCGCTGCTGCGTCCGTATTCAATGATGAGGTTGACCATGTTCTCGAAGATGAGTATGAAATAGCGTCGGAATACTTGGAGGACATAAGATCTGTCCTACCAACGACGACCAAGTATATTTGGATGCTTGGAAACCACGACGACAATCTACAAGCCAATGACGCACGCAGGATTCCCAAGGAACTGCGTTCGCTTGTTCAATGGAATAACCACAAAGACTTTGGCAAGGAGTTCAGGAAATGGAGGCAATTTCCCTACGAGAAATCCAAGAAGGGATGCTACCAATTGGGGCAGGTTATCTTCAACCATGGATACGACTGCGGCCAAAACTCTGATGAATTAGAAGGACTCCAAATGGCGTATTCCTGTGGTGGCGCACCCTCGTGGAGATTAACGGTAAGAGGCCATACCCACCGACCAATACCAGTGACTCAAGCCAAGAGAACCGCAAAGGTTCTCTTGCCACACTTCTATGTAAATACTGGATCTATAGGACTAGGTAATTCACAACCGAACTACATGAAGCGCAAGGATGTGACGCAGTGGGGAGCAGGGATTGTGGTTGGTTGCTGCAAGACCGGTAAGAACCATAGGCTTAAGAGTCGTGAGTGGGACGCTGATCTGATTACTTATCTATAAGGTATCGGAAGTACGTTTCGTGACTGCCACAAGGCATATGCTTCTTCACGACCCATACCGGGGTTCACTCCCATAACCCTATCAATATCATATTGACTCGGTATATCGGTTCTTTCTGGACTTGGAGCAGGCGGATTCGCACCCCATTCAATTGGCCAATACCGATCCATGAATTCAGGTGTTCCGACACGATAACTAGGTTCTTCGTGGGCCTGACCAAGGAACTGACCAGCGGCATAACCTAGAAGGGGATAATTCGCTACTCCGGCACCAGTCGCTAAGTAGCCAAGGCCCCTTCCTGCCACTCTTCCTAATGTGGCTCGTCTTCCAGCCTTGCTCAATTCTCTCTTGAACCTAATGGTGTCTTCACTCCATGGTGTCTTCCATGGGGTCTGACTAGCCTGAGTCTCCAACCATGCAGCATTAGGGACTCTCCTACCTAATCGCACATTATCCTCGAAGGAGGCCCAACCGTGCGGTGCGTACTCCGATGGGAAGCGCGTTGCCAACTGTTGTGCCATCTGTTGTGCTTTTTTCGCTCGGTCTAACTCAGCCGTTGTACTAAACAATCTATCGGCGATAGGCTGTGCCCCTTCTCGATGAAGAGGTATCCCGGGATTGCCGAATCGCCCGAGTATTTCATCGAAAACCAATGGCGGCGGGGGGGTAAACGCAGCCTGAGCAGCGCGTTGTGCTACCTGCGGTAATTGAGAGAAAGCCTCTCTTGATGCTGTTGAAGGTAGGTGCGACATTATACCACGAGAACCCATTAAAGATGGGTCGGGCGCACCTACCATGGGTTGGCCTATAAACGGCACTGGGGCCGGAAGACTCGGCGAAAATGTGGGTGGTGGATACGATGCCATTACGAACCCTTCTGTATTTCCGTGGTACTAGTAATAACTCTTGTCTGGAATAGAGTAGCGCTATCAGCCTTGTATACCTTGCTATTTCCACCAGATGTAGTCCACTTGTGACCGAAGTGAGCAAGAGCCAGATACAAAGCCTTACCCACCTGAAGACCGCTATGTGTTTCTAGCAAGTTTTGGGTAAGGTCAATCTGTACCCCATCAGTTCCGGTATCCGCAAGAATAGCATCTACATCTGTCTTCAACTGTTCGCCAAAGGTGCCGCTTGTAGTATGGCCTGATGTTGCTTCATCCCAAACCTGATCAGCGATCTCTGCAACAGCATCCGTGGCTAACCCATCAGCGGCAATGGCATTTGTAGCAATAGATGCTGCTGTAATCGTATCGTCAGAAAGAGAACCTGCCGCCAACTTGCCGGAAGATAGTGTTTCAGTAAACAACTCAAGGTTATCTGCTGCTGTCGTATCCCCGCTAATCTTAATCGCATCGACAGAGAGGAGATTGGTGCCTTCAATTATGAGTTCCAGATTTGAGGCTGCGGTTGCATCATCACTAACAGCCAATATATTAGCACCGATATTGGCACCCCCATCTATGATGGATTCGAGAGTATCGGCTGCTGCCGAATCGCCACTAATAGACTTGACATTGATATCTGGCAGACCTCCAGTGAGTGTGACTGCCGTACCATTCCATTCGGCTATATCAACACCACGCGACTGCTCAGTAATCAACTCCAAGTTATCTGCGGCTGTCGCATCACTACTAATACCAAACACATCCACATCAGGCTTACTGGTAGTAGCATTTACCGTAACTGCCGTGCCAAGCCACTTACCTACATCTACCCGCCCACTCACAACCGTTAATGCATTGGCTGGTGTAGTCGAGCGGACAAGATCATCTATAGTTGCAGCAAATACTTGAACCGAGAAACTTGTCGCCGCTGTTGCGGTAGCGTCTATCCAAACAGAATAGTTACCAGCGGCAGTAAACTCGGCTGCTCCAATACGCATGGAATAGTGACCATCTGCGTGTTCTACCCAATCAGCAGAAGCGATTGAATATGTGGCAGCACTAGCAGTTCCGGCTATTTTGTATTTAACCGTGAGATCGCCATAGGCAATACTTGCTTCACCTGTCTTTAGATCGGTAGCATCCACAAGCCTGACAGGAAACCAAGAGTCTGTCGAGACTTTGCCCGTAAAAACCGGAGGTGCGCCATAGACGAAGACAGCCATTATCTAAGACTCCTTAGATTATGCTGCGAAGGCAATAAGCGGACTCAGGAAAACTCGATCACCAATATGCAGGATGCACTTAAAGTGATCCGCACCAGTAGTTTCGCTAATACTGAAGACTATCTTGCCGTCTGAGTTTGTTTGTACAAGTGCCAGCGAGTCCGTAAGTTCTTCGTGCATCCACTCTCCCGTTGAGAGAGTTAGCCCTTCAGTTGCAGTATCAATTGCACCATACGAAGCACCTGCTGCATCTGAGGAGTGAAGACTGAAAATTCCAGACGCATATCGACCAAGGTTTCGACGCTTGAGATCCAAGAGTTGGGCAGTAACAATGATGGCATTTCCGGACTCAGCGCCAATCGTCCACTCAACATCAAAGCACATTGAGTTCAATTTTTCCCAAATGCTTGTGAGGTTTCGAGGGCTTCCACCTTGACCAGTAGTATCACTCAGCACGTCAGCGGTGGTGTAGTTAATAGCGTCAATTTTGTACGGAGAATTCTTAGGGGCAGTGTTTTTTCGCGCCATTTGGTTTTTCCTTTCAATCGGCGTTAAGCCGGGGCCGAAGCCCCGATTGATCTACTGCAAGTGAGCGCTCACTTACAGTAGTTAGGGGAGGATCACTGAAGATTATAAGCGGTTTTCATGTTTGGCTTGGTAATAGATCTTGAATGTGGCGAATTAAGTTTGTTCCAAGACCACTCAGCATATCGCCTAAAGTCAGGGAATCGTTCATCAACATAATCCTTGATATCCCTTTTCCTTTCTACCTTAGCACGAGAGAAATACTCAAGAATAGCCCGACTAGGATCCTCACTCATATAAGCATTGGCTGCTTTAATTGTACTCATGACCAATGGAATAAGAGTAGAGACGAGAGGAAAGTGTCTCTCTGGAACTATATCCATATAGGTCTTAATGTTATTCCCTACATGTTTATAAACAACATAACACCGACGAGTACGGTGCCAAGCAATGTTACATCCTATTCGAGAAAACAACTCTCGATCAAATGCCTCTGCACCCATTCCCCCGCCATACGGAGCGCGATCCAATTCAGTCAGTAGATGTCTGTACTTTGCTATTCCCATCCTTTACCTCCGTTTCATATTCTATTATCCGCCTAAGAGATGTTACTGACAAGTGCTTTAGCAACTCTTCGGATATACCGAAGGCTTTAGCCATTTCCACGAGAGTGTCTCTAGTTCTAATATCTTCCATAAAAGATGAGGGGGGGCGGCCTTTCGGCCTACCCCCCCACTATCTGGGAAAGGAGGAGAATGATCTGAATTACAGAGTCGAATCAAGTCCCATAATCCGAACATTACGCTTAGGAGCAGTATTGATCCATGCGTAAAGTTGTTCGCCCTGAGCCTCGAACTCCTTACTTGGACGACCATCGTACTTGGCGTTGTAGTTCTGGGCCGTAGAAGCACTGTTATAGTGCGTCCGATGCCAGATCTTAGCCATCTGTCCGGGGAGGAAGTCAAAGGATGCACCGCCGGGGAACGGCTCAACGTATTCCCAAGAGGGAATATCGAGGAAGTCGATCACACCGTAAGCGGCCATATCATCCACTGTAAGAAGAACAGAACCAAGAGTCGGATCATGAAGAGTCCAACCATCAAATCCAAACGCCTTATTCATCTTGTTACCAACATCAGACTGAAGAGCAGGCAAAACAGTCATGCCTGAATCTGCCTGAAGCAGGTTAACCGCACGATACTGATCGCGGTTCATAACGATCATTCGTGAATCGGTGTCAAGATAAGAGCCGTTTGCCCAACCTACAGCCTCACCAGCCTGACGGAAGTGATCTCCCGTCAACTGGACATCACTGCCACCCGCCGATGCATCGATACGAACAGGATTAAGTGTTCGATATGTAGCATTAAGGCGGTTAGCCGTAGCGATGTTAAACCAATCAGTTGATGGGTCGAAGAAGTTATTCAAACAACCCTTGATTGTCGCGCCTGAATCTGGACTGCCATCCTCTTCAAATGAGCCACTGTGGTAAAGATGCATAACATCGTTATCATCATTCACCTTGGCTTCAAAAGAAGTGAAGTTAGCAGCAGCACCGCCACCGTCAAGTAGCGTTGTGCCAGTTTCAATTGAGAGAACTAAAGTATAGTCAACGGCATTTACGTTGATAATGCGACAAGCACGAAGTTCCATGTTGTCGCCTTCTGTTGCATTGTAAATATCAACTAGATCACCATCACCAAGATGTGCCATTGCACTCTTGTCAACCTTAACGAGACACTCAGCGACAGTGCCCGTAAAGGCCGAAGCACTATCAAATAGATCCGAGTCATTAAGTTTAACAAGATCTGCGGCACCAGTAATGGTTGCAAGTTTTGCATTTGCGGGGTAATGGAACGAACCTGCAAATTCTTCTGCGACATCTTCTAAACCATCTTCGATATCCTGCCGGATGAAGTCTCCAGCAGAATCCTTAAACGTGTTATCAGCCTTCTTCTTGATGTCGTACCATGAGGTCTGGAAACCAATCTGAAGCGCGGAGAAGTCATTCGACGCGGGGGTCGTATGATCAAATCGGACTTTGTAAGTCGTGTACGCACCGGGTCCGGCATCTGGTGGCGGGGCCATCAGGTCCGTTGTGAGCCGTGCGGATCGGTTCTTACGAGTCTTCATTGTGACTTCCATGGATCCACCAATCACGCGCCTCTTAGGATTCTTAGAGATCGCGCGCGTGGTTTTACCAAAACGCTTGAGATAGTCACCAACACCGGGACGGTAAAACTGTTCGAAGGCATCAGACCACGACGTTAAATAAGCAATAACATTGTCAGAAACAGCCATGTCTTATGTCCTTAACTTGATTGTGGCTGACCGGCGTTCGCCATCTTCTCAAAATTCTTCTGGGCAAATGCTGCGATTTCTTTGGCTCGTTTATCTTTCGCTTCGAACCAATCTACATCAGTGCCCGGAGAAACAGAGTTGTCTGTCATAACCGAATCAACCAAACCTTCTTTGGAAGCAGCGAAGACCGTCATCGCTGCCAATTCCTTAATTCCTTCGATCACGCGATCCTTAACCTTATCGATAACGACTGGATCCTTAATGGGAATTGGCCGACCATGTAAGTGGGACGGATGATTATCTCCATATTTTTCGGCAGCGCCATAAATGGCGTTGTCGATTGCAGAGGCAATGATCTCTGATGCCGCTGAACCCCCACCAGAATAAGCAGCGTTGAAAACACTCCCGTAGTCTCCCGCATCCAAATCGCTAAAAGCATCTTTGAACTCGGGGGATTCGGTGATCATTCGCGCAATCATCTGATTCTCAGATTCCCTACCAAGATTGTGATCGTTGATAGAGGTCTGAAATTCGAGACGAGAATTGATGCGCTCATCAATCATTGAAGGAGTGATCTGATCCGAATAATTACTTGGCCTTGTCTCCTGTTGGGAGTATTGACCATAGTAATAGCCCGGATTCTCTGGCTGCTGCGGTTGCGGTTGCTGTTGAACCGGTTGGTTCAATAGACTTGGCAATCGTCTAGCAAGATCATCAGCATCAGCAAAACCATATTGCTGCGCCGTGGATGCAAGCCGTTGCGAAGTCTTAGCGCGCCCTTCGGCACGATTGTACTTCTCGACCAAAGTATCATATTGATCGCGTGAAACAGTATTACCTTCTGTTGGAGCCGGAGCGGATGCTGGGGCTGGAACAGTAGTTGCTTCTGATACGGCTGGGGCAGGAAGTGGGGCCGGGGATTCCGGGGCACCTCCGCCGTCAGGGGCATCTGAAGACAGTAATCGCGTATTAAGCATGAGATTCATTATAGTGATCCTTCCCTATTTTTTATGCAGAAAGTCCAAGTGGTAATCCACCTGCGGCTCCTACTGGATTGGTTTGTGGGTTAATTGATTCCGGTGCCTGCCCTATACTCATACCCGGAGTACCCTCTGGCATGCCCTGCGGCTCTGGTCCCGGCTGCTGAGGCATGGCCGATTGGAGTATCTGCTGTTCAGCCATCGCTGCTTCAGCGGATACCGTGAACTGAATTAGAACCGCTCTATTAAGCCGCTCGATAATCTCTTTATCTTCGGGAATCGTGTAATCTAGGCCAGTAACAGCCGTATTTATGCAGTATTTGAAGACAGAAGCATCGATTGAACTCACTCCCTGCCACTCCTCACCGTTAACTATTTGCTCTACTGCGCGATTACACCAGTTGATTATGTCGTCATGAGAGTTAAGAATCGGCTGTTTGATGTCGGTTGCCATGCCAATCCAATACTCCTGTGGCGTAATGGTTTGCGCTTGAAGTGCCTCGGTTAGTTGCTGCTGCCTCTCCGCAACACTCCTACTAATTATTGATTTTTCTCGTGCAAAAATATTAAATCTGATCAGTTTTGCATCCAACTTCTTAAAACCAACCAGATCTTCCTTTGTAAACCCATGAACATCGATAAGCCTTTTGAGCATTCTGTTCGGCGTATCCATGATATCTCTAATGGTTCCAAGCGTTACCTTTAGCATATCACCGTATGTATTCACATCAGCAGTGATCAACTGATCCTTAACCGCCCCCGCTTCTTCCAAGAGGCGCAACGCATATTGCTGTGGCATGTGAGTCTTACCGATACCCAAGTTCGCACCACTCAAGTGGATCTGATCTCTAAGACCGTTGGATAGATCATTGGCAATAAGGAGAAGGTTGTTGTCAACATTCCCCATTGATACCAACTGCGGTGGCTTCCGATTCTCCGGGCCACGACTGTCGTACTGAAGTACCGAGCCTATACCGGAGTTCAGTTTATTCATGAATTCATCTGGATCAACAGTCTGCTTATCTACAAGCCACTGCCCATGAACCTGCGCTGACACCGCTTGCATCTGGATTGATCGCAGCATGTTGATCAGATCCTGCGTTGTCATCATTACATGTGGCGCGCCTGCACCCGACACAGAATCCGATCTCTTAAAGCAGTCCAATTTGAATATGTTGCGACCATGGTGCCCAAAGGGACTCTTTGGATTATCCATATTCAAAACCTTGCCACGACTCTTGGTTTCTCTAGAAGAGGTATCAAGAATGAAGTAGCAAGTAGGCCAAATGGTGGGATCTCTTGGATCACGCTCAAGGAGAGTGATGACCTTAACCGCCTTCTCTTTGCGATAGGCGTTATAGGCGATGTGAAGAGATGTTCCGGTTATATCAGCGGCTTGTGAGTAATACGGAGCAATCTCATCAAGGGTCGGAAGATCTTCTTCTTTAACCCCATATTTTTCAATGGGACCAAACATCTCCTCAAAGCGCTTGATCGTTTTGACCTGATCAAGCATCAGAACAGTGTGCTGGGTTAGATCTGGGTGGATATTAGAGGGATCCCAAACCAAGTCAGTAAGTGGAGCCGTTGTCCACCTAAGCCATCTATCGTTTACCTCAACCGGCGACCCGTCCTTATTCTTGATCACCTCCTTCCTGATAGACTTTTTCTTCTGTGACAACTCGATAACCATCAAATGGCTACCTTCAATACACCGCATGAAACTAGCATGGGCCGCCGCCTTCGTGAATTGGGCATCTTCTTCAATACCCAATAACAATTTCTCGCATGTATTGGCTAGTTGATTCTCCTTCAAACCCCACAAGTGGCGAGGTGTTGAAACCTTCGCCTCAATTTTTGTGGGGTTTAGATCGGCCTGCATCCGCCTGAGCAGGGGGCCAACCTTATTGTCTACGACGCGCAACTCACGAGTCTGCAAGTCGTAGTTCTCTTCCCATTCATCAATAATAAGATCCCCAAAGTTGGAAGAATCCATACCCTTCCACTGCTTGCCATGGGCATATGACACGCCCAACGCGCTATAAACCGCGAGATCTGCGCGAAGCATCTGATGCTCTTCGCGTAAATCATCGACTCGTTCTAAGATTTCTTTGGCTGATGAGTATTTAGCCATTTGGTCCGCCTGCGGCCTCTACGACAGTTCTACGGTGTCCACGTTTTCCGTGTTTAGGAGGGCCTGTACCTATAAATGTTTCTTTTGTCAATCTCTCTTCTGTCATCCTAGCCGCTTCTGCCTTTGCTTTTTCGGCCTCTGCTTGGATCTTTTCTATATTCAATCTTTCAATGCTTAGTTGATGTTCGGCACTTGACCTGCCAGCATTGTGATAGAAGCGGCTTTCCTCGTGAACGTCCATTACTACGGAAATCAGTTTCTCCTCCAAACGATTAACAACACTCCACTGGAATACCATGATCCCAATGGCTGCCAAAGCGACCCCGCCCATTACGAGTACCGTTACAAGTGTAATGCCCATTACCCAAATCTCCTCGATTGAATTTGACGTAAATAACCAAGAGATGAACCATTCTTCCTTCGGTCCTTCTTTCTCTTGTCTCCCTCCATCTTCCTCTTGTACATCTCCAACTTAACCTCGCCATAAGAAGATTGACGCGCCCTCTCCCTAGCAAGAAGTTCGGGATGATCGTGGACATTATCTTCCATGAAGATATAGGCGACATCTGCCAACTGCTGGGATATACAGTCCAGCAGGTTCAAATCACTAACAGTACCCGCTCGCAACATCTGGTTGGCCGCTTCAGACCAATCGTTGTCCATAACAAGTTGCTCGTCATCCGATATACCCTTGGATGGTGTACCCGGAAAATAGACCTTGCCTCCCTCAATAAACGCAGAGTATTGGAGGAACCGATCAATCTTATTTCCCTTACCCGGAGCGCGTTTAATGACCACGCTATCAGGAATACCACGATCATTGATGAGCATCTCAGTAGTCGCATGGAAACCCCCGGTGGTTTCAACGACTATACGATCCACCTCTGGCCTTCCATCCGCCCTTCTTTGCCTATTATAGAAGTCCGAGATTATCTTTGTAATGGTGTATTGACTGGCAGACAAGTCCCAGTTGCGCAAGAACCACATAGTTTGTTGCTCAACAATGAGGCCTGATGGCAACTTCACCTCCATAGGCCCATACACACAATAAGTCATTCCAGCCTTGTTAGATCTCCTAGCCTCTGTTCCGGCAGGATCAACCGATAGGGCATAAGTTCCACGTGCTAAGAAGTTCCTTACATGCTGCGGAGCATCGTCTGGATTTTCTACCCACCGCTTGTCATAGAACCATAACTTCGTGATTTTACGTGCTGTTGCAGTGTCAGGATCATTCTGGAAAATGCAGGAGTAGTCCTGTGGCCCCAAGGTATAGAACCACCGCTCAAGATATCTTGTGTCGTATCCTACCTCCGGCCAGATAGGAGTGAAGTCATCCTCTGGCCCGCCAGCAGGGATGGAGACATATGCAAAATTGGTCTGACCGGCACGAAGCATTCTGAGCATCTTTCCGAGGATGTCATCGTCATGCCACCTAGTACCGATGATAAAGAAGAATGCTCTCTTCGAAGTCAATCGAGACAGCCACACCTTCGTAAAGGTTTCGTTGGTTCTCTGTCTAGTTGACGATTCTCTGCACTCTTTCTGGTCAATGATGTCATCACCTCTAAGACGGTGAATCGTGACACCGAGGCGCTTGCCGTGCAAACCGTACGAGTTGCAGTTCCCTTCCATCGCCATGACATTCCGGTTCTGAAGAACCATCGTCTGACTATTATTGATATTCCAATCCATCTTAATCTCGGGGAACAAAGCACGCCGCCGCTTCCCCTGCGGCAACTGATCGTTGAAATGTTCTTTAATAACCTTCAGACGACTGGCAGCCATGTCCTCTGAGTTATGGATGATCGCCCCAATTTCATCTGGATTCATGCAGATAGCAAGCAACTCATCGAAAATCATGAACCATGACTTTCCGTGACGAGGCGGGATGACAATCATGACACCCTGAATCTCAGCGTCTTCCCGATATTCGTATGCGATCTCTTTCACAAGATCCGTAAGGATCAGGTGATCTGGTAAGTGGATGAAGTCCAACTTGCCGGTAATGTCACTTCGCCCTACATACAACGCAAACCTAAGCGTATGCATGTAGCGCCAAGCCTCACCCTCCCGACTTTTTGCGTCGAGACTTGGGTGATCTTTTTCTCTGCACAATTCCCTTACCATCGATATTTTCTTGAGCGTATCGACCCAACGCTTTTTTTTTGCTTCGTCCAACATGCGGACAGCCCGCTCATGACCATCTTCAATGCGCTTAATGAGAATCTCAAGAGTCTCACTGCCCGCTTCTATCAACTGGTCAAAATTCTGAATGTCTTTCAAAGAAAGCGTCTCGGGCGCAAACGTAGTCAGGTCAATACCAAAGTGCTTGGCCTGCTCTACGATGCCCTTCAACATATCCGCCTCCATGAGCCAGCGGAATCCATAGTAATTAAAATGCTTGTCAGAAAAATCGATGATCCTATCCCTCTCCTCAATCAAGTAGGAGGGGTTGATCTGCGTATGGTCTTTATCAAGCCAAACGTCTTCTTTACGATCTATCCAACTAGGCTTCTCAGCACCGGGAATATAAGGCAGAGACATACCGTGCTTAGTGGCTTCTTGCTCACTAACCGACATAGAACCCTTGTTTGTCCTAACCATCAGGTTCGTCCTCTGGTTCTTCTTCTTCTTCTATTATTAATATATCACCTTCTCCCTCATCGAAGGGAAGTTTCCATTTATCTGCGATCATAGTTAAAAAAGGCAATTCAAACATCTAGTATCAAATCCACATCTCTAATGGTGAATAGAAGATAGTCAGTGTCTTCCCCATCTACATCTACGGTAACTGGAACCGCGAATCCGGTTTGACTAGACCATTGGATTCGTGAACCGACAGTAACAAACGTGCCGATATCGTTCTTCTTCGCATCGAACTTAGTGTGCGATGAACCACGACTATCAATCGCCTCAATATCTGCTGGTAACTTGACTACAGTTCCAGTGAACTTGGGGTAACTTGCGGTGATTATAATACCCGCCTCTGTTTCCTTGTCGGGTGGATCGGGGTACACCAAGAACTTATCAGTAATAGGCCACGCTTTTTTAGGGATAGGTATATCCATTTGAGATCCTCCTGTGATCGTCTGGAGTGTACCAAAAATATTTAGATTTGCTTGGGGCAGGTTATAACTAAAAAGCAACCCCGCCGTCAGGGGTCGGGTCACGATGTGACCCGACCCCTGAGACGCGTACGCTTTACAGTACTAACCCTGTTAGTACTGTAAAGCGATGATCGGCTCTGGAAAACCAACGTACCCCTTACAGAGTAAGGGGTACGTTGTGGCTGGGTTCACTTAGCATATCTCCAAAGAGATATGCTAAGTGGTACTTTGAAATCAGATCGGGGTCACACAGTACTCTGTACTGTGTGACCCAACGTGCGCCGTGAAACTCTGGTAAACCAGAGTTTCACAAACACTTATAATCCTATGGATTCTAAGTGTTTGTCGTGAAGAGACTTAGTAAGTTCTAATAGATAAGTAAGCATCAAAGATGTCCGGTCTTCTTAGTTATCTGTACTTCCCCCTCTCCTCCCCTCCCTCCTCCCCCCGATTTTCGAGGCCGACGCCATATGTCTTTAGTACTAGGAGATAGTTAGATGGCAAGTACTGCCCTTCTTTCTCTCTCTTCTGTTCGACGGGAAATATCTCTCCCCGAACAAAGTGAGGGGAGAGAGATTTCCCTCTTCAAGAGAACAGAAGAGAGAAGAAAGAAGGGCAGCGGGCTGAAAAAGTTTCGGCTCGGCTCGGATTTCTTCCTCTTCGATTTAGGAGATTTCTGCAATGACAGTTTCAACAAAGAATCGTCTCAGTCCAAGAAAAAGTATCATCTCTAGGATCAAGAAGGACCATCCTTCAATGAGAGGTGCTACATTCCAAGGACTCAGTACCAAGGCTCTGATCCAACTCCAAATGGAACTCTCCAGAACTCACTCTGTGAGTTCTGGGAACGAGGCTCCAGTTTCAGTTCCTACTGAAACTGAGATCAAGTTTCACTGTCTCCCTGCTGAAGAGGGAAGGTCTCTGGTGAAACTGTCTGGATGGCCAGTTCCTCCCCTGAAAGCCTCTCAACTTCCCGGTTTGGAAGTGAATGTCCGGTTCTCCCTAGAGAACCGAGTTTGGGCTTCAAAGGCTCAGCACTTTGCCATTGAGAACTGGCTTTCTCTTCCCATTGAAGAGAGAGTCTCTCAGTCTGGAATGATCTTCAACAAGATCTTTCACAATGCTAAGAGAGTGAAGACCTCTCGTTGGATCTGTAACCAAGTCTGATCTCTTCTGAAGAGATCGAATCCGCTCCCTCTCTCTCTCCGAGAGAGGGGGAGTTTTTCCATTTTAGTCTTTAGTTCTACTCTGAAAGGGAGTACAGCAATGAGTTTATTCAATGAGTCTATGACTGAGAGAGTCACAGTTTCAGGACTTCCCGTTAGCGGTACAGAGACAGTCCTTCACGTGAAGGAACCTGTTTCAGTTACAGAGTTCGTGAAGAATGACATCAAGTTCATCTTCTTCGCTTTCTCTCACGGTTTTGTTCAGGAAGGAGAGGATGTCAACCTCTTCGATCTGAATGGAGACGGGGACTACAACTACTCCATACTGAGGGATGAGGCTGAACGATTCCTCCTTCAGGAGGGAATCCCGTTCGTTCCAAGGGAGGTTGCCATGGTCTGATCAATCCCACTCCCTAGAGGGACTTCCCTCTCTCTAGGGAGTTTTTCTCCCTTCCCTCACGTGAGAGATAACTCTCTCTTACGTGAGTTTTCTCATGTGAGGATGATCTCCTCACGTGAGATATAACTCTCCATTCTCACGTGAGGGTGCGACTCCCTCACGTGAGGCTTTCACATGTACAGGTGAAGTTCACATACACAGGTGCAGGTGAAGTTCACATGTACAGGTGCAGTTACAGGAGCAGTTCACATGTACAGGAGCAGTTCACATGTACAGGAGTTCACATATACAGGAACAGGAACGTGAGAGGGGGAAGCCGGATACCTCCCCCTCCCCCCTCTCTCTCTTCAGAATGAAGAGAGAGGGGGGAGGGGGAGAGAGGCCAGATTTTGATTTGTTTTTCATCGTTTAGTAGGAGTCAGTGCAATGTTAGATAACGATTATATGTCATTCGATCCGATACCATCAGATAGATGGGACACGGATACGTACGGCATGACTGCGAGGGGTTTCAAAGACTACCTCGCAAGGTGCCGTGAAGGGCATTTCCCGAATAGCCTGAACTTTGCTCGTAAACACGAGGTTCGTAAGGCTGCCATCTCAGGAGATGCAATCGCCAAGGTGATTTACATGTCCCGATGGGAGAACAGGCCCGAAGAGACAGGAACGGGTTGGGCTGGATGGTCAGCAGCATGTGAGGAACTGGGGATCGATCCCTCACATGACTCTTACTGGTTCAAAGACGAACCAACCAGAGAGGATCATGTCCTCATTAGTACGATCAAGGACTTGGTTGGCTCTGCTGAGGTGGACTGGACCGAGGTTAGAAGGGTCGCTAAAGAGGCTGCTGCTGACGTTGCTGAGAAGGTTGCTATCGATCACTGTCGAGTGAAGATCGAGGTCACTGTTCCTGAACGTCAGCAAAAGCACGGCGTTTATGACCAGCATGAAGCGTTCCCATCGGTACTACAGACTGTCATGGAGCAGCAACGAGTCCTACTCCATGGTCCCCGTGGTACTGGGAAGTCTCGAATGGTGTCCTCGATTGCCAAGGCACTTGGACTGCCGTTCAGTGAGATCTCCTGCACTAACCGCACTACCGTGTTCGATTACCTCGGCATTCCAGACGCTCGAACTGGTGGCTTCAATGAGCATGAGATGCTGAACATGTACGAAAACGGGGGCATCCACTTCAGCGATGAGTTCGATAACCTCGAACCGAATGCAGCAGTGGGACTAAACCCGTTCTATGACGGTAACGGCCATGGACCCGTGCCATTCAGGAGGGATAAGCCGATGGCTACACAGCACCCGGACTTCATCCCCATCATCGCTATGAATACCCTGTGTGGTCCCACTGGGGAGTACACAGGTCGTATGAAGCAGGATGCTGCTGTGATGGATCGCTTCCCCGGTCTATGCCGAATATTCGTAGGGTATGACGAGAATCTAGAACGCCGTATCCTTCAGGATGCACTGGGATTACTGGAGAGGATTCACAAACTTCGGAAGAAGTGTGCTAAAGCGAACCTCCCCCACAGGATTCCATCCACTAGGACGGTGGCTGCTGCTGCTAGAGCGGTTCACTATCGCTGTACCGAAGCAGGTCGTGTCAATGGAGACGGCAAGAGTGATGACTCAATCATGAAGGCTTGCATGGCAGACTGGACTGACGAGGAAAGGGCAAAGGTGATCGACGATGAGTAACGATATGAGAATCCATGAGATGCCGGGTGCCCTTAGAGCAGATGTTCGATGGGTGAACAAGGCTGACGATGGCGGTGTTCAGTGGCACAAAGTACATGAGATAAGGTTCCCGTCCCTTACTGATCTCATGCGCCAAGCAGAAACGGAGCGTCCTTTCGATGAGGATACTCACTACGGAGTGAAGTATGGTCGAGATCACGATGATGAATGGGTGTTCGGTTCACATGGAAGCAAGGGGACCGACGAGATTCTCTTACAAGGAAAGGCTCCATCGGATAAGTGCCGTGAGATCTATCACGAGTTGAACACCGAAATCACTGCTCGAATGGGACTAGAGTTGCCGATGGAAGAGTGCCAGTCCGCTCGAAGAAAGCATGAGTACGACTGGTGTGGTGGATTTGTCCATCCCATACGTCACCTAGAGTCCACGTTCACAGACCGACCGATCCCGGTATTCGATAGCGTTACCAACATCGGTGTGAATCCGATCATCAAAATCGGAATAAATGTCTGTGTCTCATGGGGAAACAGTGAGGAGACGTTCGGCAGGATGTCAGCAATGGCAGCCTGCTTATGTGAGAGACTGACAGCACTGGGATATGGAGTGGAGATATGGGGGCTGTCCAACCAGCACCAAGATCATCCCCCTTGGGATGATGGGACTAAGGATCCAGATGGTTCGCCAGTTACTGGTGATCCAGATGGAGGTCACACTGGAACCTGTTGGGATGACTACAACGTGGCAATCATGTGGCCTATGAAGGGGGGACACGAACCTCTCGATGTTGAACGGATCATGAGTGTAGGAGTCCCCGGTCTGTTCAGGAGATACTGCTTCCAGATACAGAGATCCTCATGTATCGGTGATCCTAGTCATGGAAGGGCATTGGAAACTAAGGACTACGTTCGTGATGCACTGGGACTGGATACGATAGTAGAGACATCGTGGGGAGAGGGTGGGGATCAGTGTGACAGGGTGATGGGACTACTCCATCAGTTAGTCGGAGAGAAGCACGGGGAAGAGGTATACAGAGCCATGGCATAAAGAACTAACACTTCCTCATTGCAGTGTTACTCCGGGGACTGGGTGGGCGACAGCCCATTCAGTTCCTTCTCCATAGAAAGGGGGTAGTCATATGACTACTAAGCAAGAAAGTCAGCCGAGTTTTGCTGACATGTTCGGTTCATCAAAGGATGACCGGAAAGGTTTTCGTGATCGTGCTAAGAAGCACCTCGGTATCGAGGGTATGAATCCTGCGACTAGCGTAGGCTGGACCTGTAAAGAACTTGGGGCAGAACTCTCACGTAAAGGCGTTGAGTTTGATACCGATTCAGGTACATGGGAGGGCTTGAAAGCATGAGATATGTGTACTTAGCACTGTTCATTAGTTCGATTCTAATCGGTGCTAAGGTCGCACTTCATGGGGAGGAGACTAGCAATCTCACTCCCCTTGAAGCAGCGATCTGGCAGGTCGAAACAGGCTCACGTGAAGGAACTATATGGGGCAAACACGAGGAACGTGGACCCCTTCAGATCACACGTTCAGCATGGATAGACGCAAACTTAGAAGGCGAGTGGTCTGATTGTGATCGGCTAGACTACGCAGTTCTAGTATTCAGGGCGTACCAAGACAGGTATGCCACTCACGAGAGACTAGGACGGGAGCCTACCGATCAGGATAAGGCGAGGATATGGAATGGTGGTCCACTTGGTCATTACAAGGATCAGACCAAGAAGTATTGGAACAGGGTTAGAGCGGTCTTAGAAAGGGGATGATATGTCAGAAGAAGCAGCAGAGTTTGCACGGGGTATGCGTGGACAGTTCATCATAGGACAAGCACTATGCTTGGCTATTGACAAACTAAACGAGGAACAAGAGGCAAT
>Ga0114901_1000170_pt1 | contig 52999 bp, 45 predicted proteins | sample MalvireepMed_s16_FD_89686 | JGI IMG/M metagenome (GOLD analysis project Ga0114901, IMG submission 89686) | Marine viral communities from the Global Malaspina Expedition - Malaspina viral metaG DeepMed_s16 | ecosystem: Environmental > Aquatic > Marine > Oceanic | place: Mediterranean Sea... | reverse complement strand
GGAATATTAAATACAATATTCATTCGGTCTCCTTTAGGTTCCATACTTAACATTTCCCCTTTACGAAGCGTTACCATTTCTACAGCTTTTCCAGAAACACTTTCTGGTAAATCTATAGTCAACTCTTCAATTGGCTCACATTTTGCACCATCAATTTCCTTGATAATAACCTGTGGCTGACCAATTTGCAGCTCATAACCTTCTCTACGCATGGTTTCAATCAAAACTGAAAGGTGTAATACCCCACGCCCGAAAACTAAGAATTTATCCGCACTATCAGTTTCATTAACTCTAAGCGCTAAGTTCTTTTCTAATTCCTTATTTAAACGATCTTTAATATGACGAGATGTTACAAATTTACCATCTTTCCCAAAGAAAGGAGAGTCGTTAATTGTAAACAACATACTCATTGTAGGCTCATCAATAGCAATGGTTTTTAAACCTTCAGGGTTTTCAAAATCGGCTACAGTATCTCCAATTTCAAAACCTTCTAATCCAACAATTGCACAGATATCTCCTGTTTGTATTTCGTCTACTTTTATACGTCCAAGACCTTCAAAAACATGAAGTTCTTTAATTTTATTTTTCACTACAGAACCATCACGTTTTACCAACGAAATGTTTTGCCCTGCTTTTAATTCTCCTCTAGTTAAACGCCCAATAGCAATACGCCCAGTAAAGCTAGAGAAATCTAGAGATGTAATAAGCATTTGCGTATTTCCTTCTGGTAATTTTGGAGCTGGGATATGCTCAATAACCATATCCAACAATGGCTCTATGTTTTCTGTTTGATTTTTCCAATCGGTACTCATCCAGTTATTTTTAGCTGAACCATAAACCGTTGGGAAATCTAACTGCCACTCCTCTGCCCCTAATTCGAACATTAGATCGAATACTTTTTCATGAACTTCTTCTGGCGTACAGTTTTCTTTATCTACTTTATTAACAACCACACATGGCTTTAAGCCTAAATCGATTGCTTTTTGTAGTACAAAACGCGTTTGCGGCATTGGCCCTTCAAAAGCATCTACTAAAAGTAAAACCCCATCGGCCATATTTAAAACACGCTCTACCTCACCACCAAAATCGGCGTGACCAGGAGTATCGATAATATTAATTTTTGTGTCCTTATAAATAACAGATACATTTTTAGACGTAATGGTAATTCCACGCTCACGCTCTAAATCGTTATTATCAAGAATTAAATCTCCCGTATTTTCGTTTTCACGAAATAACTGACAGTGATACATTATTTTATCAACCAACGTAGTTTTTCCGTGGTCAACGTGCGCAATAATTGCTATGTTTTTAATAGAAGTCATATTATACCCTCGCTTTTAAGGGCGCAAAGGTAATGTATATTTATTTTAGATGAAGCATAAAATCAAAAATATTTAATTATTTGATTATTAACTCATTACAATCGTTTTAACAAATTCCCATCGTATCTATAACCAGCAAAGTATCAATGCTTTATTCTAAATAAAGAGAATCTCATTAATCTTTAATTAATCAGCAAACAAATTATTTCATAAAAGAGTATCTTTGTTTTATAATTCTTATTGAAATGAAACATCCATGTCTAAATTTTAGACACACATTGAAATGATTATTTGGATGTTCCATGTGACCGTTAAAAACAATAAAATAAACACATGAAATTAGAGAACATTCCACAGATAAAACATATAAATAGCAACAATTTCTTTTTATTGGCAGGTCCATGTGCTATTGAAGGAGAAGAAATGGCAATGCGAATTGCAGAAAAAGCAGTTGCTATTACCGATAAACTCCAAATTCCATACGTTTTTAAAGGAAGTTTCAAAAAAGCTAATCGTAGTCGTATTGACTCTTTCACGGGAATTGGCGATGAAAAAGCACTTAAAATACTAAGAAAAGTTTCTGAAACTTTTAATGTGCCCACAGTTACAGATATTCATGAAATAAGTGATGCTGAAATGGCCGCCGAATATGTGGATGTTTTACAAATTCCAGCTTTTTTAGTGCGCCAAACCGATTTGGTAGTTGCTGCTGCCAATACAGGAAAAACCATCAACTTAAAAAAAGGACAATTTATGAGTCCTGAAAGCATGCAGCATGCCGTACAAAAAGTATTAGATTGCGGCAATGAACAAGCTGTAATTACAGACCGCGGAACTATGTTTGGATACCAAGACATGATTGTAGATTTTAGAGGCATCCCAACCATGAAACAATATGCACCTGTTGTGTTAGATGTTACACACTCTCTACAACAACCTAACCAAAGCAGTGGCGTAACAGGAGGACGTCCAGAAATGATTGGAACTATTGCAAAAGCTGGAATTGCAGCAGGTGTAAATGGTTTATTTATGGAAACTCATTTTGACCCTGCAAATGCAAAAAGTGACGGAGCAAATATGCTCCATTTAGACTTACTAGAAAACCTCTTAAATCAATTAGTTGCTATTAGACAGACCATAAATAATTTTTAAAATAATAGTATATTTAACTTGAAATAGAATATATTTTCTGCTATATTGTCAATTAATTAAAAAATAATTGACATGAGAGAAACTATACACTTAATTACTGAGAAAATTTTAAGTTTCATGCCCAGTATTCTGGGAGCCATAATCGTTTTATTTATTGGATGGTTAATTGCTCGTGGAGTAAAAGCTGTTGTTATAAAAATACTAAAGAAAACTTCTTTGGATGAAAAAATTCTGAGTAAAACTGACCTCGGCAATACCAACATTTTTTTAGGCAATATATTTTATTATGTTATCATGATTATTGTAATTATGGTGGTACTGGAACTACTAGGCGTAAGTCAAGTACTTACTCCGCTTGAAAATATGGTAGCCGAAATTTTAAGTTTTATTCCGAGTATTATTGCAGGATTCCTAATTGCTTTTGCCGGTTACTTATTAGCAAAATTCGTTTCAAACCTTATCAATTTAGAAGGATCATTTCTTGATAAATTGATAGATAAAACAGGATTTAAAGACACAGAAATGCTTGTTAATATTGTTCAAAAAGTAATCTTTATTTTAATTTTTGTACCCTTTTTAATTCAAGCTTTCCATGCATTAAATATTAAATCCATATCGGAACCTGCTAATAACATTTTATTAAAATTTACCAATTTAATCGGAGAAGTATTAGTAGCATCTGCCATTCTAGTTCTTTTTATTTGGGGAGGAAAATACCTTACCAACCTTATTGAAGATTTACTTAAAAGCTTAAAACTTGACAGCCTATCAGAAAAAATTCAGCTGCATAAAATCATAGGAGAAAAACAATCATTAGCAAAAATAGTATCTAATGTTTGTTACTTTTTTATTGTTTTCTTCGGAATTATTACTGCTGTAGAAATTTTACAATTAGACCATCTTACCTATATTTTAAATGAGATTCTAACCCTTACTGGACAAATTATTTTTGGCCTTTTAATTCTAGCCATTGGTAATTACATCTCGTTGCTTATTTATAATATGGTTTCAAAATCAAACAATAATAATTTTATTGCTGGAATTGTTAGAGCTGCATCTTTAGCATTATTCATTACCATTTCCTTAAGAGCCATGGGCATAGCTAACGAAATTGTAGAAATTGCCTTTACTTTTATTATTGGAGCATTGGCAGTAACAGTTGCTTTAAGTTATGGGCTTGGAGGAAGAGAAGCTGCAGGCGAACATTTTAAGGAAATTCTTCAAAAAATGAAATCTAAATCTCCTTCAAACAAAGAAGAATAACTACAAACTACTCCTATATTTTTTAGGGGTTTTCTTATAAAAACGCTTAAATGCCGCACTAAAATGTGTGGCATTTTTGTATCCAATTTTTTCAGCTATTTCATAAATTGGAAGTTGTGTTGCTATTAATAAATCGGAAGCTTTATTCATCTTCTCTTTTGTATAATACTCATTAATAGCGCACCCAAAAACTCTTTTAAATTCCTTTTTAAAAACATATTCATTAAGTGCTAAAACCCTCGACATCTCTTTAATAGAATAATTTTTATCGATATTTTCTTCCATCAATTGCTTAGCCGCATATAATTTCTTCAAAATCTTATCCTGACTCGTTCCAACTTTTGCTACAACACCATTTTTGTAGCGCTCTATTTGTATTGCTAATAACTCAATAACTTTAGACTCTAAATACAAACGCCTACTAATACCATTCATTTCGGTCTCTTGCATACTCATTAAAATAGACAATATATTATTGGCTATGGGCTGGATTATATTTGTATCTGTAAAAGAGTTAAAAACCGATATATCTGTAATTCCTCGCTTTTTTAAATACGTTATCGGAATTGTAATTCTAATTTCCCTAAAAGGCTTTCCTCCTGTTAAACGGACATAGCCTTTAAACTGCTCAATTCTAGAAGTATAGCATTCCTGACTTTCATTTAAAATATCAGTATTCCCTCGTAATGAAATAATTTTTTCTCCATCAATTAAATAAGACATTTGTAAAACATCCTCTTGATATTCATCATAAAAAACAAGATCTCTTTCAAGCTCTATATTGCTAGCATGTATAGAAACTCCATCTATTTTTGTATATAAAATAGACCCCTTTCCATATTTAGGATGTAATTTATATTCTGAATATTCATAATCAAATTCGTTTTCCGATAAAGAACTGAAAGCAATTATATCCTTAAAGCCCTTTTCTTCTTTTAAAAGATTGATTAATTCACAATTAATAAAATCACGTCTTTTTTTTTCCATATCGCGTCACTAATGCTGCGTTTGCTTTTCTAAATTTGCCTTCAACTTTATTTAGACCAAATATAAATAACTAATCTAAAAGATGAAACATCTATTTACCATTTTATTCATAGCACTCTCAATGCTTTCCTATGCACAAGAAGGAAACATTAAAGGAAAAGTTACCACAGAAAATGGCACTCCAATTTCTATGGCAAATATAATGCTCAAAAATACTAACAAAGGGACAGAAACCAACTACAATGGTGCTTTTAATTTAAAAGCTATAGCTGCAGGAAATTATATCCTAGTGGCAAAATACATTGGTTTTGTTAGTAAAGAAATTGAAGTAAACGTTCAAAACGACAACACTACACAGCTAGGAACAATTGTTCTTCAAGAATCTACAGAAGCCTTAGATGAAGTAGTTGTAAATGGAAACGGGCATGCAGATTTCCTAGTAAAACAACCATCTTCTTCCCTCCGTTTAAAGACAGAAGTTTTGGATTTACCTCAAAACATTCAAATAATTAGCAATCAACTAATCAAGAATCAAAACTTAATTAGTATGATGGAAAATGTTACTAGAAACGTGAGTGGAGCTCAAATGATAGAACATTGGGGAACTTTTGCACGTATTAATATGCGTGGATTTAAGCTTCCTGCTTTTAGAAATGGAATGAATGTAGAGTTGCCTTGGGGACCATTATCTGAAGATATGTCTATGGTGCAAAACATAGAATTTGTTAAAGGTCCTGCTGGATTTATGTTATCTGCTGGAGAGCCTGGAGGTTTTTACAATGTTGTTACTAAAAAACCTGTAAAAGAGAGCATTAACGAAATATCTTTTACTGCTGGAAGCTTTAATAGTTATAGAGGCACTTTTGATTCTGGTGGTTCTTTAACTACAGACGGAAAACTACAATACCGTTTGAATGGAATGTATGAGAATAACGAGTCTTTTAGAGAGTACGAAGAAAGTAGTCGATTAAGTATCGTGCCTTCTCTTAAATATGAAATTTCTGATAAAACATCTGTTACTACTGAATTTACTTACCAAGAGTCTGATCAAATAACTGGAGCAGCATACATATTTGCCCCAGTAGAAGATGGTTTTGGAAGTTTAGACCAAGATTTTACTTTTTTAGATGAAGATTTCCCACAATCTGAAATAGTAGAATTAAGCATTTTAGCAAATGTAACACATAACTTTAACGACAAATGGTCAATCCAAGGGCAATATATGTATATGGATTATACGGTAGAAGGATCTTCAGCTTGGCCTACTTCTGTTCCTGGAAATGGCGATTTCTACAGAGGTGTTTCTATTTGGGATGCCGTAAGTACTAACGAATTAGCCCAAGTTTATTTTAACGGAGAGTTTAATACAGGAAGTATTAAGCACAAAGTAATGGGAGGTTGTGATTATAGATATTTACAATATTGGGCCGATTGGGGACAAGGAGGTACTTTTGATGTAAATGGTCCTTTTAATATCTACAACCCTGTATATGGAAATGCAGTATATCCTGAATTTGATAGAACGCAATCTGTAAAAGAAAGAGGGAAAGGAAACTACCAAGGAAATAAATACAATGCGTTTTATTTACAAGATGAATTATGGATGTTTAAAGACCGTCTTCGTTTAACTCTAGCAGCACGCTATAACGATGCTTCTATTTTTGCTTACGGAAGTCAAAGTCAAGATGCTAAAATAACTCCTAGAATAGGTCTAAATTTCGAAATATTACCTGGATTTACAGCTTACGGTTTGTATGATGAGGCTTTCACTCCACAATACGGACAAAGCTATGACAATAAGAAATTCGATCCATTAGAATCCTCAGATATTGAAGGAGGATTGAAAAAAGAATGGTTTAATGGTAATCTTAACACAAGCTTTTCGGTATATCAAATTACTAAAAACAATTATTTAGTTCAAGATATAGAACATACAGATGAAAATGGAAACTACAGATTCTCAACACAAACAGGACAAGTGCAGTCTAAAGGTTTTGAATTTGATATGCAAGGACAGATTTCTCCTGCTATTAACGTAGTATTAAATTACGCAAATACTAATGTAGAGATTACAAAAGATACCGATCCTACAAATATAGGAACTCGCGTTGCAGGACACGCAAAACACATTACCAATGGATGGGTAAATTATACCTTCCAACCCGGAACTGCATTACAAGGATTTGGAGCTTCTCTTGGATACCAGTATCAAGTAGATCGTGCTACATGGGCATGGGCTGCCGATAATGAATCTGAATTACCTAACTATTTTAGAATGGATGGGGGCTTATTCTGGACTAATGATCATTTTAGAGTGAATTTGAATATTAATAATATTTTAGACGAATATCTATATTCTGGTTCCGCGTATGCAGATTACCTGTATTGGCAAAGTGAACCAGGCATAAACGGAAGAATAACTATTGCTTATAGGTTCTAAAAAATAATTCTAAAGCCATATTTTAAGAATCTATATCTAGCTACTACATCAGTATACCAATATCGGTTTTAAAAGATTATTAATATCATAATTAATAAAATCACGTCTTTTTTTATCCATATCGCGTCACTAATGATGTAGTAGCTTTTTTAAATTTGCGGTCTAGTTTATTTAGACCAAATACAAATAATAATTGAATACATGAAAAATATAGTTACTATACTATTCTTAACTATTACCTCTTTTGTTTTTGCTCAACAAGGGCAAATTAAAGGGCAAGTAATTTCCAACAGCGGGGAAGTTATTCCTGGCGCAAATATAATTTTAACAGGAACAAATATTGGAATTAACACAGATGAATCTGGTTATTTTGAAATTGAAAACGTTCCAGCAAAAAGATATAAAATAAAAGTATCCTATATTGGGTTTAGAACCACTTCTAAGGATATTCGTGTTTACAACAACCAAACTACCAATTTAGGTACTATTGAAATTATTGAAAAGAGTGAAGAGCTTGGAGAAGTAGTTTTAGAAGGATATAAAAAGAATAAATTTTACAGATCAGAAAGCACTGTTGTCTCTAAACTTCCTCTAAAAGACATTGAAAACCCACAAGTATACAATACCGTTTCGAGCAAGTTATTAAACGAACAAGTTATTACAAATTTTGAAGATGCGTTAAAAAATGCACCTGGTATATACAAACTTTGGGAATCTACAGGTCGTGGTGGCGATGGTGGCGGTTATTACTCTTTAAGAGGTTTTGCGGTACAACCAACCATGATGAATGGATTACCTAGTTTAACCAACGGAACTATGGATCCTGCAAATATTGAAAATGTAGAAATTATAAAAGGCCCATCGGGTACTTTATATGGGAGTAGTTTAATTTCTTATGGTGGATTAATAAATGTAAACACAAAGCGTCCACATTTTGACGGATTTGGAGGAAGTATTTCTTATACTGGAGGAAGCTATGGATTAAACCGTGTTACTGCAGACATCAATACTTTATTAAATGAAGAAGAAACTGTAGCGCTTCGTATTAATACTGCCTATCATACCCAAAATAGTTTTCAGGATGCAGGCTTAAAAAAATCTATATATGTAGCTCCATCTCTAGCTTACAAAGCAAACGACCGATTGACTTTCAATATCAACACTGAATTTTACAGTGGAGAAAACACTAACCAAACTATGTTATTTCTAGATAGAGGTGCAGAATTACGGGTGCATAATATTGATGAATTAGGCTATGATAATAACCGTTCTTACACCAGTAACGATTTAACAATTAAAAACCCTACGTTTAGTGTTCAAGGGGAAATGCGTTACAAATTGAGCGATAATTGGACTTCACAAACAGCTATATCGAGTTCGAGTGCAAAATCTAATGGGTATTATTCGTATTTATATGAAATAACAAATACCGTAGATCAAGTTTCTCCAATTAACGATGGGATTATCCTTTCTCGTTATACAAGCAAACAAAATTCAGAAAAAACAGGAGTAGATATCCAACAAAACTTTATTGGAGAATTCAATTTAGGAAACTTGAAAAACAAAATGGTTGCAGGATTGGATTATTACAATCAACGTATTATTAACAATAGTACAGGGTATGCAAACCAAGGATTTGTTTATATAGGTACTAATAATGACGAGTTTGCTGCTGTTGCTCCTGCTCTTCACCAACAATTTGGAACTCCAATGAATGATGGTTTTGTTGACGATACAGGTATTTTAACACAAGCTGGTGCAGATGCTAGTATTGCTACATTAGGAAATCCAAGCGCTCAATACAGCGAGACGAAACAAGAAATATACAGTGCATATGTTTCTGATGTTATTTACTTTCTGCCTCAGTTATCTGCAATGGCTAGTTTAAGACTTGATCATTTCTCTAATGATGCACACGAACAAACTGCGCTGTCTCCTAAATTCGGATTAATTTACCAACCAATCTTAGACAAGGTTTCAATTTTTGCTAATTACATGAATGGATTTAGCAATGTTGCTCCAAGAATTGTTCAAGATGGAGAAACAACTACAACACTAAGTTTTGATCCTGAAAAAGCAAATCAATTTGAAGTTGGAACAAAACTAAGTCTATTTGAAAACAAGCTTGCCGCCACTTTAAGTTACTATGATATAAAAGTAAGTAACATTGTTTTAAGCACAAGTCCTACCACCTACTCTCAGGGAGGAGAACAGTACAGTAAAGGTTTTGAAACAAGTATTACTGCCAACCCTATTGAAGGATTAAATATCATTGCTGGTTATAGCTATAACGACAGTAAAGTTACCGAAGGTGCGGAAGATTTTGTTAATAAACGACCAGAACAAGCAGGACCTCAAAATTTGGCTAACTTATGGGCTAGCTACCATTTTTACAATGGTTCTTTAAAAGGTTTTGGTGCAGGTTTTGGAGGAAACTATGCTAGTGATAATATGATTTTTAACAGAAACTTAGCCGGTACATTTACAGTTCCTGAACATACAGTTTTAAATGCGTCTATATTTTACGAAGTAAAAGACTTTAGCATTACTCTTAAATTAAACAATATTGCAAACGAAGAATATTACACTGGTTGGTCTACTGTGAGTCCGCAAATGCCAAGATCATTCTCTGCAAACTTTACTTATAACTTTTAATTAAATATACCATGAAAAAAATAATAGCAATCGCAATTTTCTTACTTGCAACTACCAATACTTTTGCACATTACCTTTGGATTGAAACAAATACCAATGGAGAATTAGGAAAAGAACAAGAAGTAAAAGTACACTTTGGTGAATATACGTATGGCGTTATTGAAAAAGTTGAAGGAGACGCCTTTTCAAATGTAAATAAATTTACTGTTTGGTTAGTTTCTCCATCTGGAGTAAAAACTCCTTTGGAAACTTCAGCTAAAGAAACTTTTTACTTAACCGCTTTTACTCCTACAGAAGAAGGAACTTACACCATCCTTTTAAATAACAATGAAGTTGACGTAATTGATTATACGCAGTACGACTTCGGAATTTTTAAAACTCATTATCATTCTGTAGCTAATGTAAACGTAGGAAACAACAGCAACGACACTGCAGCGCAAAATGAAGAAGGAATTACCGTAAAAAGAATAGCTTCTAATGATGAAGAAGTAAAACTTCAGGTGCTTTATAAAAATAAGCCTTTGGCAAAAAATGAAGTAACCGTTTTTGTTTCAGACCAATGGTCTAAAACTTTACATAGTGATGAAGAAGGATATATTTCTTTCAAACAACCATGGGATACAAAATACATTTTAGAAACTACCTACAAAGAAGAAGTTCCTGGCTCTTATAATGGAGAGGATTACCAATTTGTATGGCATTGTGCTACCTATTGTATTCCAGAATAACCATATTTGACTTAGCAAAAACAACTCTGAATTACCCTCAGAGTTGTCTTTGTTTACACCAAAAAACAAACCATAAATAATAAACCAATGACTACTTTAACTATTTTATTTATTTTTTTAGGGTTTTACACACTATATAGCAGTTCTAAAAGAGCAGCTTTAAATAATTCCAAAATTGACCTTTGGATACAACAGCGCTATAAACCTCTAAAGTTAACAGGTGTATTTTTGCTATTAATAGGGTTAGGATTATCTATTCTAACGGAAGGGTTTGCAACTGGTACATTTTTATGGTTTATTGTTTTAATGACACTTGGTAGCTTAGTTATTTTATTAACTCCATTAAAACTTATGACCTACAAAACTCTTTTAGTGGTTTTTGTTTGCACTTTGGTAATAGAAAATTTTATTATTTAAACTTATGCCAGCTAATAAAAAATATTTAACGAGCTCTCCATGGCAACGTTTGGCTAAAATATCTGCAGGTTTTATTGGCGGCTATATGGTTACCATTACTTTTCATTTAGCATTAGCAGTCTGGTTAAACCACGTCAATGTAATGATCTCTTCAACTTTCACAGGGTTCATCCTTTGGGCTACCTTAATGATAGTAGCTTTTCTAGCTAAAAATGGCTTGAAAATATGGGCACTATACCTCTTATTGAGCGGAGTATTTTATGCAATCCTGTATTTAGGAAAAATATATAACCCTATTATTCAACCATAAAATGAACAAGCGTTCCTATAATATATTTTTTCATTTACATACTATTAGTGGTATTATTATTAGTGCCGCTCTGTTTGTTATTTTCTTTACTGGTTCATTTTCTTTTTTTAGAGATGAAATTGCCAACTGGCAAAAAAATGAAGAAGTTACTCCTATAGAAACTGGAATTACCTTAAATATTGATAAGGTTATAGATTCCATAGAAAAAAATTACACGCTCTACGGAAGAGATCTCGAAATAGGAAAGCATTATAACGAACGTAGGCTAGATATTAATATGTCGGCTTCCAAAGATTCCTTAGCTACAGAAAATGCAAAAACGGGAGCTTTCTTTTATCTAGACACCAAAACATTTAATACTTATAATTATATAGAATCTTATACCTTAGGGGAGTTTTTATATCGTTTGCACTTTTTTGCTCAGATCCCCTACCCTTTTGGATATTACCTTTCTGGATTTATTGCTTTCTTTTTTCTATTTGCAATTATAACAGGCGTCCTTATTCATTGGGATAAAATTGTTTCCAATTTTTACATCTTCAGACCAAAAACAAAACTTAAAACAATTTGGACAGATGCACACACTGCATTAGGATTAATTGGGCTTCCTTTTCAATTTGTATATGCAGTTACTGGAGCCTTTTTTATGCTGAGTTTACTCATGGCGGCACCTAGTGTTATGCTTCTTTATGATGGAAATCAACAAAAATTATATGAAGACCTAGAATATTTTGACAAACCTGTTCCTCTTGCTTATAAAGAATTAGAAACAGTTCCTTCCGTAGAAAAATACATAGAACAAACAAGGCAAAAATGGAACAATTTCAATATTTCTCATGTTCATATTTATAACTTTGGAGATGCAGACATGAGAATTGCTGTTGAAGGAGAGTTAGACAGGAATAAGAAATTTACTGGAAACGGCAAAATAATATACCAAGCAACTAATGGAGAGGTTCTTGCAGAGAAAAATCCGTTTACAGATACTTCTTATTTGGATGGGGTAAAAAACATAATGTATCGTTTGCATTATGGAGATTATGGTGGTTTTTCTATTAGGATTATTAGTTTTATTTTGGGGCTTATTTCTTGTTTTGTAATTATCTCTGGAGTACTAATTTGGCTAGTTGCTAGAGATAAAAAAAATGTTCCAGAGAAAAAGCGAAAATTCAATACTGCCTTAGTAAATATTTATTTGGCTATCAGTATGGCTATGTATCCAATTACAGCATTAACATTTATTGCAGTAAAAGCTTTTGGTCCTGTTGATCAAGCTTTTATTTATCAGTTCTATTTTATTGGATGGCTTATAATTTCTCTAAGTTTTATTTTTAGAAAGAGTCTTTATTTTACTAATAAATACGCCTTACTTTCTGGAAGTATTATAGGTTTTTTCGTACCCATAACAAATGGAATTGTTACAGGGAACTGGTTTTGGTTAGCATATAATAACGGACAATTTCAGTCTTTCTTTATTGATGTTTTTTGGTTAATTCTTGCAATAATTACGCTATTAGTAACATTTAAGATTAAGAAAAAAGAAACATCACATTAAAAATAATGGAACTCTAAAAGTAAGTTTCAAAAAAACTGAATGCATTTTTTGAAGATAATTTCATATCTTCATGTAAGAAAAGTAATAACTATTCATCATTTTAAATTTAGTATTTTAGAAAAAATAAATCTAAATTAGCATAAAAATTATTCGTTATGAACAAAAAATTTATCGTTCCAATTTTAGCGCTTGTATTAGTATATGCTTGTGGAACTACTACAGACATTACAGCTTCTTGGGCAAATAAAGAAGCTTTTGCTACTAAACAATATAAAAGTGTTTTTATAGCAGCTATTACAGGAAACGTTCCTAATAAAACAATTATTGAAAATGAATTAGGATTTCAAATGACCCAAAGAGGAATTACAGCCACTAAAAGTCATGATGTATTTCCTGGAACTTTTACAAAAGATAACAAACCTTCAAAAGAAGTTTTATTAGATGGAATTAAAGCATCTAAAAGTGAAGCTATTTTAACGGTAACACTACGTCATGAAGAAGATGAAACTAGATATGTTCAAGGTTCTACTAATGCGTATGGTTTATACAACCCAATGGGATATGGTTACTACGGAAACTTCTACGGGTACTATAACTATGCATATGGTTTTGGATACGACCCAGGATATTATACAACAGATAAAGTTTACTACATTGAAACAAATATTTATGATGCGCAAAGCCAAGAGTTAATCTGGTCTGCACAATCAAAAACATACAATCCTAATAACATTGAAGATTTTACAAAAGGGTACACCGATGCTATTGTAGGAAGATTACAAAAAGATGGAATCCTTGCTAAGTTGAAATAACTTTTTTAAAAAACAATACAATATAAAAACGGTTATGGTAATTAATTACCATAACCGTTTTTTACATTTAAAAATATCTGCTATATTTATAGTACCGTAGAAAAAAAGAATCTTTTCTCGGTAAAATTCTTTCCCCCTCCCTATCCATAAAAGGTAAATTAATTTAATTTTTATTGAAAATATGCATACAACTAACCATATGCTTATAAAATTTTTAATCGCTTTTTCTGTTTTTATAAGTTTTCAAATCAGTTACGCTCAAACGTCAGACACCCTTGCGCTAGACAATGGGGATATTATTGTTGGAGAAATTAAAGAAATGAAAAATGGAGTGCTTTCTATAGAAACAGATTATAGCGACAGCGATTTTACAATTAAATGGATTAAGGTTAAAAAAATAAGTAGTAGCCAATATTATTTAGTAACACTTAACAATGGTGTAAGGCTTAATACAGATCTTCATACAAAAGCAAAAGATACTGGGGTTGTAGATCTAACAAGTATCAACGAAAAAGTAACTGTAAATATTAGTGATATTGTTTATATAAAAGCAATAAAAACCAGTTTTTTCTCAAGACTTAGCGCTTCTCTTTCGGTTGGTTACAACTTTACAAAAAGCAATAATTTGAGTCAGTTTACAGTTCGAAGTACCCTCGGTTATATTGCCGATACATGGGGAGCTAATGCAAGCTATAATTCTGTGGTAAGTAAACAAGATAGTGTTCCAGAAACTAATCGTACCGATGCAAATATTGGTGCCAAATATTTCCTGAAAAATGATTGGTTTTTGTCATTATCTGGTGATTTCTTATCAAACGACGAACAAAAATTGGACTTACGAACCACTATTAAAGGGGGTGCTGGTAAATATTTTATTCATTCCAATAGAGTATATTTTGGAGCTGGAACTGGTTTAGCATGGAACAACGAACGTTTTTCGGACGAATTTAATACGGAAAGAAATAGTTTAGAGGCCTATTTAGGGTTAGAATTAAACATGTTTGATTTTGATGATATTAGCTTGTATACTAATCTAGTTGCCTACCCTAGTTTAACCGAATCTGGAAGGTTAAGAACCGATTTTACTTTAGATCTTAAATATGATTTACCTTATGAATTTTTTATAAAACTAGGATTTACTCACAACTTTGATAGCAAACCTATTGAAAGTGCTGCCAAAGTGGATTATATTTTTCAAACCACTTTTGGTTGGGAATTATAAAAGTTAGCGTTTAAGTTATAACACTCCGTAAACCATGAAAAAATTACATTTTTTAAAAGCCTTAAAAAAGAGTTATTTTATCTTTTTTGTATTTACAATGATTGCAGTTGGTGTAAATGCTCAAGAAACAGAAAATGGAAATCAGTCTGAAGAAGAGTTAGAATTTAATGCAGAGGAAGCTTTTGAAGAGTCTGAAGAATTTAAAAGAAATAAACTGGCTTTATTTTTAGGGTATAGTTGGATTCCTCAAGGAGAAGATGAAGACACCGGAGAAAAAGAAACAATCTTTGTTCCATCAATTGGTTTTTCTTACGAGTACTGGTTTACAGAAAAATGGGGTATTGGAACCTACAACGATATTGAAATTGTAAAATATAAAGTAGAGAAAGATGATGAAAACGCAGAGTTAGAAAGAGAGAATGCATTATCATTAGCGGTTGGAGCTGTGTACGAAATACTCCCTAAATGGACTGCCATAGCTGGTGGTGGTCTTGATATCGATAAAAACGAAACTTTACCAATTCTACATCTAGCTACAGAATATGTTATTCTTGAAAAAGACTCCAAAGAACTCTCTATTAGTTTCTCATACAATAACAAAAAATATTATGATACCTTTTCGATAGGATTAGTATACGGAAAGAAGTTTTAACTATAAAAATCAACTACCTTTAGGCAAGCCTACGAGGTATTCAAAGGAAAATAATTTAATCTATTTCGACGTAGAGCCCTTCGTAAACTCTGGATAGGCTTTGAAGAATAAAACCCTCAATGAGGGATTAACACTAAAAACAAGTACTCATGCTTAGATCTCTTACAAAAAACTGGTGGGCGTTGGCTATAAAAGGACTAATTCTAGTTATTTTTGCTATTCTTATTTTTATGAACCCTGTTATTTCTGCAACAGGACTTGCCATTTGGTTTGCTATCTTAATGATTGCCGATGGAATCTTTACCATCCTTGCTGCTTTTGCTAGTTGGAAGGAACGAGAAGATAAATGGCTTATTCTTTTAGAAGGAGCTATTAGCCTATTTCTTGGTATTATTTTATTAAACATGCCGGGGCTTACCCTTTTAATTGTAGGGTTTACTGTAGCTTTTTGGTTCATTTTTGGAGGAATTAGCAGAATAGCTATGGGAATTCAAGTCCGTAAAGAAATTGAAGGTGAAGGATGGATTATCCTTGGAGGAACACTCTCTGTAATTTTTGGACTTATTATTGCTTCTTCCCCACTTTTAGGAATAAGTTATATTATGTGGATTATTGCCTTTGCTGCTCTTTTAATAGGAATTGTAATGATTATTATTGCTTTTAAATTAAGAAAAGGAAATAAATGGCTTAAAGACAAAGTGGAAGATTTTAAAGAAGAAATAGACGAAACCAAACAAAAATTAAGAGATTAAGCCTACAAATACATTAGTATACATCTTAATAAAACCAAACTACAATCAACTACCTTGAGGCAAGCCTACGAGGTATTAAAAGGAAAATAGTTTAATATATTTTTGACTTAAAATTGGTTTATAATTATTGTTGTCCGATAAATGCGGGCAGCGTTTATTGCATTCCACCTATATCAAGGGTTAATAAAGGTTTTTAAAATAACCCCCTTGCTATTAAGAAAAATGAATAAAAGGAGGAGTTTACTAATGTTATTTATTTAAACTACTCATTTTATAATAGTTAAGATTTAGTCTTTGTTCTTTTCTCTTACAGCGAAGCGGTCTTGTATTTTTAATCGAACATTAATGGTTTATAATAAAATGTAGGTTTTTATACCATATTTAGGTACATATAAAAAAGCGCATAACCATAAAACTGTTATGCGCTCTTAAACAACCTAACCAATTATAAAAATCTATATATGGAGGATGTTAATCTTCTTTTTCATAGCGATTCATCCCATATCTTTCTCTCACTAAGATAACAAACGTTTAATAATAAACACTAATCGTTAAACAAAATATTTTGTTAAAATTAGTATTGTGCTCCAAGGAAGAACAAATTAAATCGCTGTCATCTTGTCACTGTTAATCAATTGGTATTTTTTTTGACTATTAAGAATTAGAAATTAATTCATAAAAAAATACTTTACCTATGACAACTGGAAATATCAATGTGTCTGTTGAAAATATTTTTCCGCTGATAAAAAAGTTTTTATACAGCGACCATGAAATCTTTTTAAGAGAGCTTATCTCCAATGCTACCGATGCAACTCTTAAATTAAAGCACCTTACTAATATAGGAGAAGCGCCTGGCGTAGAATATGGAAATCCTATCATTGAAGTAAAGATAGATAAAGAGGCTAAAAAACTTCATATTATTGATCAAGGATTAGGAATGACAGCCGAAGAAGTACAAAAATACATCAATGAAGTAGCCTTTTCTGGAGCTGAAGAATTTTTAGATAAATATAAAGATTCTGCTAAAGACAGCGGAATTATTGGTCATTTTGGACTCGGTTTCTATTCTGCATTTATGGTTGCAGATACCGTTGAAATTATTACTAAATCATACAAAGATGAGCCTGCTGCTCATTGGAGTTGTGATGGTTCTCCGAAATATTCTTTAGAAGAAACTGACAAAAAAGTACGTGGTACAGAGATCATTCTTCATATAAACGAAGATTCATTAGAATTTTTAGAAGAAGGAAAAATTAATGAACTCCTTACCAAATACAATAAATTCATGCCTGTTCCAATTAAATTTGGAACCCGTGAAGAAACAAATACTGTAGGAGAAGGAGACGATGCTAAGGAGGAAAAAACTACGGTAGATAATATCGTTAACAATCCGGATCCAGCTTGGACAAAACAACCTGCAGATCTTTCTCCAGAAGAATATAAAAACTTCTACCGTGAGTTGTATCCAATGCAATTTGAGGAGCCTTTATTCCATATTCATTTAAATGTAGATTATCCGTTTAACCTTACGGGAATTTTATATTTCCCTAAGCTTTCTAACGATATGACGATGCAGAAAGATAAAATTCAACTGTATCAAAACCAAGTATTCGTAACAGATAATGTAGAAGGAATTGTTCCTGAATTTTTAACCATGCTTAAAGGAGTTATTGACTCTCCAGATATTCCATTAAACGTTTCGCGTTCGTATTTACAAGCCGACGGAAATGTTAAGAAAATATCTAGCTATATTACTCGTAAAGTAGCCGATAAATTGAAATCTCTTTTCAATGAAAATCGTGAAGATTTCGAGAAAAAATGGAACGATATTAAGATAGTTATCGAATACGGAATGCTTTCTGAAGATAAATTCTTTGAAAAAGCAGATAAATTTGCGCTTTACCCAACGGTAGACAACACTTATTTTACGTTTGAAGAACTTCAAGAGAAAATAAAAGAAAACCAGACAGATAAAGATGGAAAGTTAGTAATTCTTTATGCTAGCAATAAAGACGCACAGCACACCTACATTAACGAAGCAAAAGAGCGTGGGTATGAAGTGTTATTATTAGACTCTCCAATTGTTTCACATTTAATTCAGAAATTAGAAACTTCAAAAGAAAATATCTCTTTTACTCGTGTAGATTCAGATTCTTTAGATAATTTAATCAAAAAAGACGAAGAGAAAATTTCTAAACTTTCAGATGAAGAAAAGGAATCTCTAAAAACTGTTTTAGATGAAGTTGTTCCGAAAGAAAAATTTACGGTACAACTGGAAGCCTTAGATAGCAAAGCTTCTCCATTTACTATTACGCAACCAGAATTTATGCGTAGAATGAAAGAAATGAGTGCTACTGGAGGTGGCGGAATGTTTGGAATGGGCAATATGCCAGAAATGTACAACTTGGTGGTAAATACAAACCATGAACTTGTTAACGACATTTTGAATACCAAAACAAAAGCAAAACAAGAACGCTTAATTAAGCAATCTTTAGACTTAGCAAGACTTTCTCAAGGATTGCTTAAAGGAGAAGAGCTTACCAATTTTGTAAAACGTAGCTACGAAATGATAAAATAAGCATCTAGAATTATACAGAAAAAGGCTTCTTAAATTAATTTTTTAGAAGCCTTTTTTTTATACCTTTTTTATAATCAACTACCTAAAGGCAAGCCCAAAAGGTATTTAATTAAAAGAAACAAATCTAACTTATTTACACGCAGAGCACCTCTATAAACTCAGGACAGGGCTGGAGAGTTAGACCCCTAGGAGGGATTAAATTTTTTCTACTTCTACTCCCTCCTCTTCTTCTACAAGTACAGAAGCTTTAATTTTATTAAACTCTTCTACGCTAGCCAAATCTTCTTCTTCTCCAGAAAAATAAGGAAATACATCCATTATAGGCGACTCAGAAATAGCTGGAATTGTATAATCTCCCATTGTATTTTTCATGGCAGTTACTGTGTTATCGTAAGCTTCTTTTACATCATTTGCCTGTACTAGCAAATAAATATTTGTTTTACGCTCTTTCCCACTCTCTTCATCATAAGCAACCAAAGCTACCTTCGACTTAAACCAACGGTCGGAATTTTCAAAAGGGTGAATTTCGGCATAATTAGCTACTTTTATATTTGTTATTTTAAACTCATCACTAATATAAGCCGACATCTCTTCATTTATTCTCGACTCTGCTTCTGTGTAAGAAACGGCATCTATCAAATAAGGTTCGGTAACCATTTTTTGAACTCCTGTGTCGTTTGTTTTTCTGTACTTTACTTTGCATTCGTACCAAGTTGCACTCATAATATATCTTTTTTTTCGAAGTCAAATATAGCCGTTACCATAAAATAGAATTAGCAATTCTTACAATAGATATCCACAATTTAAAGGCAATTTCTTCAAGGTATTGATTTAAAGAATATTGAAGATTTTTTTTTTAATGAATCAACTACCTCGAGGCAAGCCTACGAGGTATTCAAAGGAAAAATATTTTAATCCATTTCGACGTAGAATGTCGGGGAATAAAACCCTCAATGAGGGATTCAAAATAATAACCATTGAAATAACATTACTATTTATTTAATATTATTTATTTTACAACTCTCAAAGAAGAATTTTATAAATAGGAAACATGAAAATAGTATCGACTTCTGCCAAAGGTAATTTCAATTTAATAGTTCAAAACAATACTATTACCGAATTAAAATATAGCAACTGGTTTTCGGAAAATGCTACAGCTACACTACATAGTCATACTATTACATTAAAGCCTAAAAATATATGGACTAGTAGAATTAATATTTTTAAAAATGAAGAGGCTATTGGGGATATCACCTTTAATTTAAAAGGTTACATTATTATAAAACTTACAAACAATGAGGAGGAAATTAATTACATATTGAAAAATAATTCTTTGTGGAAATTAAAATTTGAAGTTTTTAATGCAAGTAACGAACTACAATTTTCTTTAAAGTCTGAGAATAAATGGACTAAATTAAACTACGATTACGAAATTGAAGAGATAAACTTTGATCAACAAACAAATTTTGAAGAACTTGCCCTTTATTGTGGTTATGCTGCAAATCTGTATCTTGCAATCATTAGCGCAGTATAAACTTATAACTAAAGATGTCTTCAGGTACTGATAAAAAATCTAAACTTCACCCCAGAAATAAGAATAGAAATCTATACAATTTAGAGTCGTTAATACAATGCAAACCTTCTTTAGCAAACTATATAAAACCTAATAAAGCTGGTAATCCAAGTATTGACTTTTCTAATCCTGAGGCTGTAAAAATCCTCAACAAAGCCTTACTCCACTATTATTATGGAGTTGAATACTGGGAATTTCCAGATGCTAATTTATGCCCGCCAATTCCTGGGAGAGTTGATTACCTGCATTATATTGCCGATTTACTAAGAGTTAATAATTCAGGAGAAATTCCGAAAAATAATATTACTTGTCTAGATATTGGGATGGGAGCCAGTTGCATCTACCCTATTTTAGGAGTTACCGAATATGACTGGAATTTTATTGGGAGTGATATTGCGGAGAAATCTATTGCCAACGCAAAAAATATTATAGCTTCAAACCCTCAATTAAAAGGGAAAATTGAATGCAGATTACAAAATAACCCAACGCAAATCTTTAAAGGGATAATAGCTACAAATGAAAAAATAGATGTTACCATTAGTAATCCACCTTTTCATGCATCTAAAGAAGACGCTTTAAAAGGAACCCGACGAAAAATTAAAAATCTCTCAGGAAAAAAAGAGAAAAATCCTGACCTAAATTTTGCTGGAATTAGTAACGAACTTATCTATAAAGGGGGAGAATTTGCCTTTATCGGCAACATGATAAAAGAAAGTATGATGTTTCAAAACAACTGTCTTTGGTTTACTACTTTAGTTTCCAAAGAATCCAATTTAAAAGGAATTTACAAGCTTTTAGACAAAGCAAAAGTAGCAGAATTTAAAACTATTAAAATGGGTACAGGCAACAAAATAAGTCGCATAGTAGCATGGACATTCCTCTCCACAGAAGCTCAAAATCAATGGCGTGTTTCGAGAAAGTAGGCAGTTTTTTCTTTAAAAGGTTCAAAGGTGCAGAGAGGCAAAGTTGTGATTGTGCTAATTTGAAGATTTGAAAATGTGAGAAAAAAAGTCGGGAGTCTGAAGACAGAATGCAGTGTTCAATGTTCAAGGCGTACATTTTCAATCAAAGAGTCAGGAATCAAGAGTCAAGAATGCAAAAACCTATTCTATACTCTTTATTCTTGTTTCCTTCCAACTTCCAACTCCCGACTTCGGACTTCTGACTTTTTCAATCTTTCAATCCTTCAATATTTAAATCTTTAAATCTTAACCTTCCAACTCCTTCCCTGTTTTTTTTACGTAACATCGTAACTTCATAACAACATAACTTTTTTACTTTACAAACTTTCAACTTTCAACTTCCAAAACTTCCGACTCAAATATGTAAATTTGAAAATGAGTAAAATTGAAATTCGTACTGTAGATGTACTTCAATACATAAAGCCCTTACGAGAGGGTGGATCGCTTCCTGCTATTGTAAAAGCAGATGATGATTTCCTGTATGTACTAAAATTTAGAGGCGCAGGGCAGGGAAAAAAGGCCCTCATTGCCGAATTGCTAGGTGGAGAAATAGCACGTGCTATTGGCTTAAAAGTCCCTGAACTAGTTTTTATGAATCTTGATGATTCGTTTAGTAAAACCGAACCCGATGAAGAGATTCAAGACTTACTAAAATTTAGTGTTGGTTTAAATTTGGGACTTCACTTTTTATCTACCGCTATTACTTACGATCCTCTCGTTCCTATTTCTGATGAAATGACAGTTTCTAAAATAGTGCTTTTGGACAGTATTATTAGCAATATAGATCGTACTCATAAAAACACCAATCTATTAAATTGGAATAAAGAATTGTGGCTTATAGACCATGGTGCCAGTTTTTATTTTCATCATAATTGGCAACAATGGGAAAATCATCTTACCAGAACTTTCCCACTTATAAAAGACCACGTACTTTTGGAGCGTGCTACTATGCTTGAAGTAGCATCCGAAGAAATAAAAAAACTATTAACCGAAGAAAAAATTAAAGAAATTGTATCTCTAATTCCTGAAGACTGGTTGTTAAGCGAGTCTGATACATTAACTCCAAACGAAATGAGAGTAGCTTATATTAAATTTATAACTACTAAACTTTCCAAAATTGATTCATTAGTAAAAGAGGCGAACGATGCAAGATAGAGTAAAATATGAATATGCAATTATTAGAGTTGTTCCAAAAGTAGAACGGGAAGAATTCTTTAATGTTGGGGTCATACTTTTTTCGAAAAGTAAAAAATACCTACAAGTAAAATACCATATTGACACGAATAAATTAAAGGCTTTTTCTGAAGAATTGGATGTCAATTTCCTTGAAGATTATCTAAAATCGTGGGAACTTATTTGTCAAGGGGCTCCTGCTGGGGGTGCTATTGGAAAGTTAGAAATATCCGATAGATTCCGTTGGCTTGTTGCTTCTAGAAGTACTATTATTCAAAGCTCCAAACCACATCCAGGACTATGTAACGCCAACCCTCAAGAAGTTTTACAAGATATTTTTGAGAAGTATGTGTTGTAGGCATGAAGGCAGTAGGCTTTAGGCTTTAGGCTTTAGGCTTTAGGCTTTAGGCTTTAGGCTTTAGGCTTTAGGCTTTAGGCTTTAGGCAAAAAAATAAAATTACTTTTTAAATGAAAACTATGCGAAATAGAATTATTACCTCCCTATTTATAATTTTACTTATAGCTTGTTCTAAAAACCAATCAGTAGAAAAAAGCAATAACAAATGGTCTAAAACTAAAAGGCTTAAACATATAAACAATACTAAAGACTCTATGACTTGGGATATGGAAATGCTTGAAAATGACAAGCAATTGATTGAAATTGGAGATTTCGGCCCATTTGAATTAGGAGCTTATCCAGTTCCAAAGTACAGCTTATTAGGAGAGGAAAGCTTTAAAGGATTGGGTAATAAATCGGGAGTGTTTAAATTAAAAGACAAAACACTCTTAATGAACAGTTTTTTTATTGGGCAAAATGAACTGAATAAAAACAGATTAAACAACAAAAAAGATGAAATATTTTTTCAAATAATTGTTTTAACCGACACAATCAACAACAACAACCAGAGCCTTGTTTTATCAAGAAATCATCCTGATTATCTAGGACAGGGATTTTTCAAAACAAAAAATAACAGAATTGACTATTTGGCATTTAAAACAGCAGATAATACAGCATATGCAATTATAAACACAAAACTTTTTGATTTGAATTTTGGAAAAACAGTACTAGTTACTCCTCAAAAAGACAAAACACTAAGATTTTTACAACTAGCATCTCCAGAATTAATTTCTGATTCAATCACAAAATATACAAATGACTTAATAAAAGAGAATGCAATATCTCGATTTCTATTAAAAAGTAATAACATCTAAGAAAGCAATTACAATGAAAAAAACATATTGCGTTCTAGTTCGTTTCGAAATACAGAAAGATGATTTTCAATGTCTAATTTCACTAATTAAGATTTTTTTTGCAACAGAGGTAAGTCCTTCCCCTGGTTTTATATCTTCTCAAATTATTACCAATGAAGATAAAAGCACTGTAATTAATTATGCTACTTGGGAATCAAAAGAAGAATTTGAAAAATTTGCTCAAGAAATTGTTTCTAAATCTAAAATTTCAAAAAAAATAGAAGTTTTCAAACCAGTTCGAGAGACATTTTATGAGTACGAATTTTTACCAAAAAGAAAATGATATTTTTTGACATTTCATTTAGTTGAACTAATAAACATAGTATCTAATAAATTATATAAATGTTAGGAGTTCTATCTTTTCTAGACAAGTTGAATCTTATAGTATGTTTAATACAACTAATCAGTAATTTAGACATTTCATACAAAACTGTATATTTTGAATAGAACAATTGTCCAGATAGCGTAAAAGTTGAAAACAACTTTTTAAATTCAGATTTTCAGTTTATTCCTACAAATGAATTTGCTAATCCAGGTGCAAAAATTAGAGAATTCAATACTACACTCCTACTTTCCATTTCTAATGAATCTACATTTAATTATACAATTTGTCTGAGTGCTACTTACGACTCTCACATTGTGGTTTTTAATTTTGCAATAGATAGAGAATGGCATTATAAAAAAAATAATTTGTAAATTTGATGCCTTAATTAAAAACAATATGTGAAAAATAATTTCTTTCAAACTATTTAAAGAAAACAAGCTGCAATACGGTTTGTTTCATTATTTAATCTTTAAAGAAAGAAATTATGTTGACTATACAACAACTTTCATATACACATCCCAACAAAGATTTGCTGTTTTCAGAAATTAATCTCACAGTAAATGCCCAAGAAAAGATAGCTTTAATCGGTAACAACGGAACAGGAAAATCAACATTACTAAAAATAGTTGCTGGAGAATTACAATATGCAGAAGGACATTTACAAATAGAATCCGAGCCTTATTATATTCCTCAGATTTTTGGACAATACAATCATTTAACAATTGCTGAAGCATTACGGATTCATAAAAAATTAAATGCTTTTCGAGAAATTTTAAATGGAAATACTTCTGAAGAAAATTTCAACATATTGAATGATGATTGGACAATTGAAGACCGCTACAAAGAAGCATTAAAATATTGGAATATCAGTGATTTAAACATATCATCACCTATAAAATCTTTAAGTGGCGGACAAAAAACAAAAGTTTTTCTCGCAGGTATTCTAATCCATCAACCAAAATTTATTTTACTCGATGAGCCCAGCAATCATTTAGATGCTACAGGGAGGCAACTTTTATATAATTTTATTCAGTCTACAAAAAGTACTTTGGTTATTGTTAGCCATGACAGAAAATTATTAAACCTTTTAAATAAAGTTGCCGAATTAAGTAAGAATGCTATTAAAGTATATGGTGGAAACTATGAATTTTATACAGCGCAAAAACAGATAGAAAACAATGCTTTAAGTAATAATATTCAGAGTAAAGAAAAAGCATTAAAAAAAGCCAAAGAAAAGGAAAGAGAAACATTGGAGCGTCAACAAAAGTTAGACAGGCGAGGAAAAGGCAAACAGGAGAAATCTGGGGTTTCCCGAATTATGATGAATACTTTGCGAAACAATGCTGAAAATAGTACCTCAAAAATGAAAGGAATTCATGCTGAAAAAGTTGATGGTATTTCTAAAGAATTGCAAAACTTTCGTTCAACATTATCCGATATTGATAAAATGAAATTTGGCTTTGAAGATTCATCTTTACACAAAGGAAAAATTTTGTTTACAGCAACTAATATCAATTTTAAATACAATACAAATAAGCTTTGGGAGAAAGATCTCAATTTCCAAATAATTAGTGGTGAACGCATTGCTCTGAAAGGAAAAAACGGCTCAGGAAAAACAACGCTAATCAAATTGATTTTAGGAACGCTAGAAACTCAATTAGGAAACATCAAAAGAGCAGAAAATAGTTCGGTTTATATAGATCAAGATTATTCTTTGCTTGATAATAAATTGAACGTCTTCGAGCAATCTCAACAATTCAATTCGTCTACTTTACAAGAACACGAGATAAAAATAAGACTCAACCGATTTTTATTTACTAAAAACGAATGGGACAAACCTATTAGCGCTTTAAGTGGCGGAGAAAGAATGCGATTAATGATTTGTTGTTTGACAATTAGCAATCGATCACCCGATATAATTATCCTTGATGAGCCTACGAATAACCTTGATCTTCAAAATATAGAAATTCTAACAGCTGCAATTAATGAGTATCAAGGTACATTGATTATTGTCTCGCACGATGAAACACTTTTAGAACAAATAAATATAAATCGGATAATTAAACTTTGAAAAGGAATAATTTAAATAAATTGACCGTCAAATCTAAAAGCTAATTAAGAATTTATAATAACTAGTATAAAACCTTTTTCTTCATTAATTTTGAAAAGGAATGATTAAGTAAACTACCTCGGGGCAAGCACTTCGGTAAACTCAGGACAGACTTTGGAACATTCAAATTTCGATTATCGAGTAAAGCAATAGGTAACTAAAGTTCAGTATTTTTCAACCCTATCACCATTATAAAAAAATGAAATTACTTTATATTCTATCAGCGTTCATCCTCTTTCTTTCTTGTACAGATAAGAAGAAATCTTCTAATACAAATAATAATTCTGCTGAACGTGAGGTTATAATTCCAGAATTTCAAACTATTATCGATTCGGCTGCTATTAAAGGTTCCATTGTAATCTACGATCTTAAGGAGGACAAATATTATTCTAATGATTTTAAATGGGCAAAAAAAGGAAAATTACCAGCTTCTACCTTCAAAATCCCCAATTCAATCATAGCAATAGAAACGGGTGTTGTTGAAAATGATAGTACTCTTTTTGAATGGAACGGAGAAGAAAGATTTCTTAAAAGCTGGGAGCAAGATTTAATTTTCAAAGAGGCCTTTCATTATTCATGCGTACCTTGCTATCAAGAAGTAGCGAGAGAAATTGGGGCTAAAAGAATGTCCGAGTATCTAAAGAAATTTGAATATGGAGCTATAAAAGTTGATGCTACAAACATTGATTCTTTCTGGCTAGAAGGAGAATCGCGAATTAATCAGTTTGAACAAATAGACTTTTTAAAAAGGTTTTATCAATCTAAACTCCCTATTTCTAAGCGGACAGAGTCGATTATAAAACAAATGATAGTTATGGAGACTAACAACCACTATAAAATTAGTGGTAAAACAGGCTGGTCTATTAGTAATGGAAACAATAATGGTTGGTTTGTTGGATATGTGGAAGTTCAAAACAACAGCTATTTTTTTGCAACAAATGTAGCGCCTAAACAACAGTTTAATATGGATCTGTTTCCAAGCATTAGAAAAGAGGTAACTTATACAGCATTAAAACAAATGAAAATAATAAAGTAAACTATAAACGGGAGTATTTCTTACAGATAAATGTGGGAAAAGCTTAGAAAAAAATAAAAGTTTATAGTACATTATTTCCCTATTCGTTCAAAAATCCCGATATTTAGTATTCAATTAACTACCTCGGGACAAATCCGCGAGGGATTTAAAAATCAATCAATTTGAAAATTAAAAGTCTACTAGTTCTAGCCATATTATTTTTTTCAATCTCATGTTCTTCTGATGATAATATCAATAAAAATAAGGAAGTTGATTTATCTCAATTTGATGATTATGAACTTGCCTTCAATGTTGAATCTACGGGCGCCGATTTACCCTATGAATTTGAAGCTACTTTTATTACAACAGATGAGAAAGACCAGCTACAGGAAAAAGTATTAACTTATTCTGGTATAAATTGTTGTGATGAAACCATTACTGTTGATTCGAGAATGGTAAAAGAATACAAAGTAGTAGGAATAAAAATTACTCCTATTTCCGATAATATAAGTTTAATTAGCACAAAACTCACAAAAATATCTGGTCAAGATACAGTAGTAGATAAATTGGAAAAGGTTAATAATTCAGTAGGAAACACCTTATCTCTTACGTTTGATTTTACCACCAACACTTGGGTCGCAAATGAAGAATAATTATAGCAAACACCTCTCCTATTCTAAAAAATAATCTGAAATAAGAAATTACCTACTAAATGGGTATCTTTGAAGAAATAAGGTTAAAGTCTTGTAATTAATAGTACATAAACAATCTATTAAAGCGTTTAAATTTTCTTAAAAAGATATCAAAAACTCCATTAATTGTTTAAATATTAAATGATGAAAAAAACAAACAAGTATTCTTTAAAACTAACTCAGCTTCAAACAACCAATGATGATAAAAAACAGGATAAATCCTTGGAAATAGAATTTGAAAATCATGACGAAATCTTTCATATTATAGAGCTTATAAAAGAGAAAAATCTATTTGAAAACGAGAATCAATCTATAGAATTTGCTATCGGTCTAAAACTCTTTACAGAAGTAATGCTTAAAAATAGAAAGAATGAACTTTTTTCTGAGCTCTCCCCAGAAATTCAAAAGTTCATGAAGAAATTAAAAAGTAGTTAGGTAGTAGGCAGTTTTTTTTATCGTAACATCGTAACATCGTAACTTCATAACAGCGTAATTTTTTAACTCAAAGATTCAAAGGTGCAGAGAGACAAAGTTGTAAATGTGAAAAAAAAGTCTGAAGTCGGAAGTCTGAAGACAGAAGACAGATGCAGTGTTCAATGTTCAATGTTCAATGTTCAATAAGCAGTTTTTTTCTTTGTAACAGCGTAACTCCATAACAGCGTAATTTTTTAACTCAAAGATTCAAAGGTTCAGAGAGGCAAAGTTGTAAATGTGCTAATTTGATGATTTGGAAATGTGAGAAAAAAGTCTAAAGCCTGAAGACAGAAGTCGGGAGTGTTCAGTTGGCAGTTACAGTGTGCAGTTTTTTTCATCGTAACATCGTAACTTCATAACAGCGTAACTTTTTACTTCGGGCTTCGGACTTCCAACTTCTCTCTTTTCAATCAAGAGTCAAGAATCAAGAGTCAAGAATGCAAAAATCTATTCTATGCTCTTTATTCTTGCTTCCTTCCAACTCCCGACTTCGGACTTCGGTTTTCTGACTTTTTCAATCTTTCAATCCTACAATCTTTCAATCCTTCAATCTTTCAATCTTTCAATCTTAAAATCTTAACCTTCCAACTTCCTTCCTCCCAAACAGTTTTAAAATGAATAGTTATATTTGATATTTAGTATTTACATCTAAAAATAACCTAATCCTAAACTATTCGTTTTAAGAACCATGAATAAATCAAAATCGAAACAACTAATTAGAATTTTACTCCTCGTTGGAACAATTATATCTTTATATTTTGTTCCTTGGCCTATAGTTACAGCATGGATAAAACCATTACCCAATACAGTGCAGGAGCAGGTAAATAAAGTAACCGATTATGGTTTTGACGGAATTATTGTGTATATAGATAAAGTAGGAATGTCGCCCGAGTTTTATACTGCTGGTTATAAAAATAGAGAAACCAAAACCCCTGCAGATCCTAAATCGTTATTCAAAATTGCAAGTGTTAGCAAACTATATACGGCGGTGGCTATAGCAAAATTAGTAAATAACGGTAGGTTATCTCTAAGCAAAACCCTTGCCGACTATTTCCCAGAGCTTATTGGGCGGATTGAAAATGCTGATAAAATTACTATTAAAATGATGGTTCAGCATCGAAGTGGAATTCCTAATTATACCGATACTAAAAATTATTGGATTGCCCCAAAACAAAACGACAAGGAGCGACTCAATTTAATCCTCGATTTACCTGCAGCTGCAAATCCCGACGAAAAATTTGAGTATAGTAACACCAACTATTTATTGCTTTCAATGCTTATAGAAAAAGTAACAGGTAAAAGTAAATTTCAATACATAAAAGAAGAAATTCTAGATCCCTTAAACCTAAAAAACACCTTCGGCTCTATACAGGATGTTAATTTAGACGATGTTATGAGCGGATATTATGTTGGTTATGAAAACGATTTAAAAACAGATAATAATGGTGTTATGTTGGCTACCGCCGAAGATTTAGGAAAGTTTATCCGTGCTCTAAACAATGGTTCTGTTTTTAAAAATAAAAAAGAACAGGAAATCTACTCTTCAATATACCAATATGGACATACAGGACTGATTCCTGGTTATCAAACCATTGCAAAATACCATAAAGACATCGATACTGTAGTTATTCAGTTTACAAATACTGTTGATTTTGAAGGTTATAATTGGAACTTATCAGAAATAATGTATAGTCGAATTATTAAAATATTAGAAAAGTAGGTTTTAGTAGGCAGTTATTTTCATCGTAACTTCATAACAACAAAACTTTTTACTTTTTTACTTTCAACTTAAAAGATGCAAAGGGACAGAGAGGCAAAGTTGTTATTGTGTCAATTGTCGAATTTTTTAATTTTCCGTCTCCTGACTTCGGACTTCAGCCTTTTTCAATCTTTCAATCCTTCAATCTTTAAATTTTTAAATTTTTAAATTTTTAAATCTTAATCTTCGGTCTTCGGACTCCTGACTTCTTCCACCCCCTAACTAACTAATTTTCAATTCAAAAACATTTGCTTATAATTTTAATACTCCAAACACTTTTTTTAGTTTTGCACGAAATTTTTTTGGATGATTTGTACTGTAGCGAAAAAGGAGATTGAAGATATCAAACCAACAAATATTTTACCTCAAACACCGTATTGGGGAAGATTAAAAGACCAACAGGGATTTATTCCTAATGGGTTTGAAGTTACTATTTCTAAAGATATTTTAGGAACCTCAACTAGCGGACTCTCTAAAACTCAAGACGATTTATTGGTGCTTATAAAATATATTAATGATAGTTTTTGCTACGCCTATGTACCTTATGGTCCTAAATTGGAACCTACTATTGAGAATCAGGGGGTGTTTTTAGAAGAACTTTCAGAGACTATAAAACCACATCTACCAGAGAATTGTATGTTTATCCGTTACGATTTAATTTGGGAAAACCAATGGGCTAAGGAAGAAGAATATTTTGATGCTTCGGGAAATTGGAATGGGCCACCACAAAGTAGAATTCAGGAATTTAGAGTAAATTACAAAACTTCGGAATGGAACCTCCGTAAGAGTCCGAGTGACGTGCTTCCTAAGAATACTTTCTTTTTAGACCTTCAGCAAAAAGAAGAAACGCTCCTATATAATATGCGCTATAATACCCGCTATAACATCCGACAAGCCAATAAAAAGGGAATTGAAGTGCAGGAATATGGTGTGGAGCATATTAGCAATTGGTATGCATTGTATTTAGAAACTTCGAAACGCCATAATATGGCATTACAGAATGAAGATTATTTTAAACGTATTTTAACCAATCAAGACAACCATAAAAATGGGGTGAGTGTAAAGATGTTAATGGCACACCACGATGGGGAATTTCTGGCTTCTATGTTTTTGGTTTTGTCTAATAAACGTGGGAATTACCTCTATGGCGCTTCTTCTACACATAACAAATTGGCGAGTTATGCCCTACAATGGGAATCTATAAAAGTAGCTAAAGACTGGGGATGTACGGAATACGATATGTTTGGTTCTGCTCCCAATTTAAACGATTCGCACCCACTAAGAGGAGTTCATGTTTATAAAAAAGGGTTTGGCGGCGATTTATTTCATAGAATGGGATGTTGGGATTATCCTTTCAATCAAAAAGCCTACGATTTGTTTAGGTTACAAGAAATGAGTACTTCTTAGTACTGAGAATGTAGTTTTTTTAGTTGAAGATGCAAAGGTGCAAAGGTGCAGAGAAGTAAAGTTGTAAATGCGAGAAAAAAAGTCGGAAGTCCGAAGACCGAAGTCGGGAGTGTTCAGTTGGCAGTTACAGTATGCAGTTTTTTTTCTTTGTAACATCGTAACTTCATAACAGCATAACTTTTTACTTTCAACTCAAAGTGGCAAAGGTGCAAAGGTGCAGAGAAGTAAAGTTGTAAATGCGAGAAAAAAAGTCTGAAGTCCGAAGACCGAAGACGGGAGTGTTCAGTTGGCAGTTACAGTGTGTAGTTTTTTTTCATCGTAACATCGTAACTTTATAACAACATAACTTTTTAACTCGAAGATGCAAAGGTTCAAAAGGTGCAGAGAGGCAAAGTTGTATATGTGAGAAAAAAGTCGGAAGTCCGAAGACCGAAGTCGGGAAGTTCAGTTGGCAGTTACAGTTTGCAGTTTGTTTTTATTGTAACATCGTAACTCCATAACTTTTTAACTCAAAGTGGCAAAGGTTCAAAGGTGCAGAGAGGCAAAGTTGTAAATGTGAGAAAAAAAGTCGGAAGTCCGAAGACAGAAGACGGGAGTGTTCAGTTGGCAGTTACAGTATGCAGTTTTTTTTTATTGTAACATCGTAACTCCATAACAGCATAACTTTTTACTTTCAACTCAAAGTGGCAAAGATGCAAAGGTTCAGAGAGACAAAGTTGTAAATATGAGAAAAAAGTCGGAAGTCCGAAGACCGAAGACGGGAGTATTCAGTTGGCAGTTACAGTATGCAGTTTTTTTCATTGTAACATCGTAACTTCATAACAACATAACTTTTTACTTTCAACTCAAAGTGACAAAGATGCAAAGGTGCAGAGAAGTAAAGTTGTATATGTGCTAATTTGAAGATTTGGAAATGTGGATTTGTGAAATAAATAAAATCTTCCGACTTCAATCTTTAAATCTTTCCATCTTTAAATCTTTAAATCTTAATCTTCCGACTTCCATCTTTCAATCCTTCAATCCTTCAATCCTTCAATCTTTCAATCTTTCAATTTTCAAATCTTAACCTTCCAAAAATATAAAGCTTGTTAAGGGACGATATTTTTTTTAACTTGTATACATTATCCAAACCGCTGTACAAGATGAAAACGCTATTTGAAAAGCTGAAACTAGAAGACCAGAAAGAAATTCTTATTATTAATGAGCCTGAAGGCTTTTCTGAGCAATTGGCAGAATTGATTGATATAGATATTTACCAATCTTTGATCCAGGTAAACAAAATGGAATTTGCCTTGGTGTTTGTTTCTTCAATTGAAGAATTAGAAAATCAGGTGCATACGCTTCATCCAAAATTAAAAGACGACGTAGTACTTTGGGTTGCGCATCCTAGAAAAAAATCGAAAAAACTAACTACAGATATAACAGATGCTTATGATTGGCAACCTCTTCTAAAACACCGCTACGAAGCTGTAAAAAATCTTAAAATAAATCCCGATTGGGAAGCAGTTAGATTTAGAAGGGTGGAATATATTAAGTAAACTCCCTCGGGGCAAGCCTTGGAGCATTCAAGTCTCAATTATTGAGTAAATTACTTGAGGAGCCTACCCTACTAACTATTATAGGAAAAACTAAAACATTTTTAACCCAGACCAAAAAAACTCGATTATCGAGAAAACTCAACTAACTGATAATGAAAAAAATCATCCTAACAGCAAGTGTTATACTTCTATTTTTTTCCTGTAAAAACAAAGAAGTTTCTAAAGAAGTAATCGTAGATAAGGTGTCTATTGATTCGGTATTTAAGCATTATTATGAAGAAAGTTTGAAATTATATCCGCTAAACGCTACTCTTTCGGGAGATTCTCGTTATAACAATTACCTGCCAAACGATATTACAGCATCCTTTAAGAATAAGCAAAAGGCGTTTTATAATGCTTATAGAGATGAGCTTTTGAGTTTTAATAAAGATTCGCTTTCCAAAGAACAGCGAATGAGTTACGAGGTTTTAATGTGGGAATGTAACATCAATTTAGACAAGTTACAATATCCAACAGAGCTCATTCCTATTAATCAGTTTTCCTCATTACCACAAACCATTGGGCAGTTGGCGGGAGGTTCCAGCGCACAACCATTTAAAACGGCAACCGATTATAAAAATTGGCTACAACGCCTTAACGACTATGTTGTTTGGTGTGATACCGCAATAGTAAACATGAAAAAAGGGATTAAAACTGGTTATGTTTTACCCAAACCTCTTACCCTAAAAGTAATTCCGCAGATGGAGAGTTTTTCTAGTGGAGCTCCAAAAGAACATTTGTTTTATAGCCCTATAAAAAACATCCCGAATAATATTAGTCGTGCTGAAAAAGACAGTCTTGCATTGGCTTATGAAAAAATAATTGCTGAAAAAATTATTCCTACCTATAAAAAATTAGAAAACTTTTTTAGAGATGAATATTTACCTGCCAGTAGAGAAACCTCTGGAATAAATGATGTTCCGAGAGGAAATGCATATTACGGACACCAAATACAAACTTTTACCACTACCTCTTTAGAAGCAGATTCTATCCATAAATTAGGATTGAGTGAAGTAGCTCGTTTAGAAAATGAAATGAAAAAAGTGATGGCGGAAGTTAATTTTAAAGGCGAATTAAAAGATTTTTTTCAAGCCATAAGAACTGCAAGAGAGTTAATGCCATTTGATAAACCAGCACAGGTAATTGAAAATTTTAATGAGATTCACCAAAAAATGAAACCTCAACTTGCAAAGCTTTTTGATTTAACTCCAAAAACCGAATTTGAAGTTAGAAGAACAGAAGCTTTTAGAGAAGCATCGGCAAGTGCAGAATATAACCCAGGTTCTATAGACGGCACACGTCCGGGGGTGTTTTATGTTCCAATTCCAGATGTAAAAAAATACAATATTTATTCGGATGAGGATTTGTTTTTACATGAAGCTATTCCGGGACATCATTATCAAATTTCGCTTCAGCAAGAAAATAAAAGCTTACCAGATTTTAGAAAAACCCTATGGTATAGTGCTTATGGCGAAGGTTGGGCTTTATATTCTGAATCTTTAGGAAAAGAACTCGGACTTTATAACGATCCATATCAATACTTTGGAATGCTAAGTGCAGAAATGCATCGAGCCATACGTTTGGTGGTAGACACGGGCATACATACTAAAGGATGGTCTAGAGAAAAAGCTATAGAATTTTCTTTGGCACACGAAGCAGAATCTGAAGAAAGCATAACCGCAGAAATAGAGCGTTATATGTCGTGGCCAGGACAAGCATTGTCTTACAAAATAGGACAACTTAAAATAATAGCTTTAAAAAATAAGGCACAAAAGCAATTGGGGGATAAATTTGACATTAAAATTTTCCATAATAAAGTATTAGAATCGGGATGTATCCCAATAAAACTTTTGGAAGAAAAAATAAATACTTGGATCCTTAAAAACACAGCAGATGAATAATTGGCATTACTACTTAATGGCTGGCATTTATATTGTAGCAGGAATTTTACATTTTGTAAGACCTAGAAGTTACGTTTCTATTATGCCTTCCTATATTCCTTACCAAAAGGAAATGGTATACTTAAGCGGAATTGCAGAAATAGTTTTTGGAGTAATGCTGCTATTTACTACTTTAAAGGATTATGCACTCTGGGGAATTATTTTAATGCTAATAGCATTTATTCCAGTACATATTTATATGTTAAAAGATAAGAAGTTTGAAAAAGTAGCTCCAAGGTGGGTATTAATTTTAAGAGTGCCGCTACAATTTGCCCTTATGTTTTGGGCATATACGTATTTATAAAGCAAAAAAAAAGGGAGTTCTAACACCTCCCTTTTCCAACTTCAAAATCTATTTGTAAGATTACAAGCTAACTGTTTTGTAAAATGTATTTCCTTTGCGAGTTACTTCAAATCTGTAAGAACCTTTTTGAGCGTTAGAAAAATCAAATCTTTTTCCTACACTTTTAGCTCCTTTAAGTATTTCTTCATGTACTAACTCATTTGTTGTTTCGTTGTAAACTTTTACAGTTACAGGAGACATATCTGAGCTTAACATGTTTACACTTAACACAGACCCATCTTTTCTAAAATAAGGCTTGTAAGTAACTTCTTCTTTTTCTCTTTCAACAATTGTTTTCCCATCAGTAAAAACTACAGGTACTCTTTCAATTTTAATTTCGTTCTCAACAACAAAATAGTAAGTTCCTGTTGGTAACCCTTTAAAATTATAACGTTTTACGTTTGTTGGTAATTGTTTGTATTCATAATTATACAGAACCTCTCCTTTTGCATCAACAAAAGAAATTGCTATTGGCTGGTTGCTTTTCTCTACGAATAAATCAACAGTTCTATTATCATCCTTTTTTACAGATAAGTAAAAATCATTGGCTCTTGTCATCGCTAACGTTGCAATACTCAATACTACAACTAGCATACTGTTTCTTAATGTGTTTTTCATCTTTAGCAATTTTAATGGTTATACATTTCATTTTAATTACATTACAAAGATACGGTGGACACCAAGGTTAAAATACATCAGGATTTTCAAGTTTATGCACTATTTTAACACGATGCTTATGTTAACTCAATGTTAAGGATAAAATAGAACATATTTGAGGTAATATTTTGTATATTTGCCCAGTTAACATGGTATATTTTTATACTGAAAAATAATTTTGCTATGAGTATTAAAAAGCCTGCATTAGAAGTAATTAACCCAACTTTTGGCAGTTCTTTTTCTTTTGTGAAGTTTGATGAGAATCAAAATCAGAATACATCGTATTGGCATTATCATCCAGAAATTGAATTGGTATATGTAAAAGGAGGAGCTGGAAAAAGACAAATTGGGAGTCATATTTCTTATTACACAGAAGGAGACCTTATATTAATAGGTTCTAATTTACCACATTGTGGTTTTACAGATAAATTTACTGGAAACGAAAACGAAGTGGTCATTCAAATGCTCCCCGATTTTCTAGGAGCCGATTTAATGTCGAAACCTGAAATGAATAATATTAAATTATTATTTAAAAGATGTAAAGGAGGATTGGCTTTTACAGGAAAAACAAAAGAAATTATTGGAGAAAGAATAGAAGGTTTAGAAAAACTAAACAGTTTTGAACGCTTATTAGGTTTCCTTTCTATTTTAAATGAATTACAACTTTCTGAAGATTATCAAATCTTAAATGCAGAAGGCTTTTCTATGCAAGCCGATGTTCAAGATAATGACAGAATTAATATTGTGTTTAATTATGTGAAGAAAAATTTCCAACAACCTATTACTCTAGAAGAAATTGCTAGCATTTCTGGTATGACAGTTCCTTCGTTCTGTAGATATTTTAAACAAATTACAGGGAAAACATTTACACATTTTGTAAATGAATACAGATTAGTACATGCTTCTAAGCTGCTTGCTGAGAAGCCTATTGGAATTACAGATATTTGCTTTGAAAGTGGATTTAATAACTTTTCATACTTTAATAAATCGTTTAAAAAGTTTACAGGAAAAACGCCTTCTCAATATAGAAATGAATTAAAAACGGTTATAGAAGATTAAAAAGTATCTATAATAAGGATACTCGTTAAAGCTTATTCTATTTCTTAACTTTAATGTCCGAGTAAAAATACGAGACCGCTTCGCTATAAGAAAAAAGAACAAAGACCAAATATTAACTATCACAAAATGAATAGCTTAAAGGAGTGACATTTCAAAAATCCTCTTTTTATTCATTTTTATTAATAGCAAGGGGTCTATTTTGAAAACCCCATTTGAACCTTGCTATAAGTGGAGTTCAATAAATTCCGTTAACTTTTATAACACAACAATAATTTCTTAACAGAAAATTTTAAATGAAGTTGAGCATAAAAAAAGCCGCATTCTTAGCAAAATGCGGCTTTTTTAAACTAACCAACTTAAAAAATAATCAAACAAGTTTTTATATTATTTAGCTGAAAACATCAGCTTTACTTTCTTTTTATATATCTTCTTTTAAAATTCCAATCTTCCACAATAATCAATTCCTTCGGCACAAATTATAAGGGTTAAAATAAAGAGTCGCACGGATTGGGTTTCAAATAAGCACGACTCTTTTAACTAACCAACCAAAAAAATCTATAAATGATGAGCTATCAACCTCATCATTCTAATTATGAAAACTATCTTAAAGAACGCGTTGTTTAATTACTAACAACAGTACAAAGATACAGCCCGTTTTTACCTTAATACTTGTATAAACTAGTTAAAAAATTTCCTTTTGGTATTTTCTTAACGTAGCTATAGCATTACATTATTAAAAAGAAAAAGCCGCATTCTTAGGGAGAAATGCAGCTTTTTCAACTAACCAACTTAAAAAATAATCAAACTAACCTTTATATGTATTGCTATTATATATGTTCTTTTTTAAAATAAAGAGCCGTACGGTTTGAGGGAACGTTTGGGGGAAGTACGACTCAATATTATAAACTAACCAATCAAAAAATCTAAATCGATATGATAAAATCACATCATTATGAAAAAATTTTAAAGAACTATCGCTTTGTTTTTAATTACCGTGCAAATTTACGACACGATTATACCTTATTACTTGTAAAAACTGCTTGAAAATTTTCTATTTTTGATATAATTAACTGATTATAAACACCTAATAATAAGAAATGGACAGTTTTCATGACGGTTTTATTGTAGTTCAAGGGGATATAGACAAGAAGGAAACATCATTGCAAAAGCATAATTATTTCCAAATTGTCTATATTAGAGATGGTAATGGTATTTATAGAATTAATGATATAGATGTTAATTACAAAAAAGGGAGTATCTTTTTATTAGCTCCAGAAGACAACCACATTTTAAATCCAAAGACCAATACAAGCTATACCGCTTTAAAATTTACCGAAGTTTTATTTTCCAATAAGTCTAACCTTCCAGATAGAAAAATGTGGTTAGAAAATATTGAACACATTTTGCATAATCCTAATATTATGCCAGGCGATTGTATTTCTGAAGAGGTTGATAGAGAACGACTTTGGAGAATTCAAGATTTTATTGTGGAAGAATTTAAAAATCAAGATGAATTTTATTGGAGCATTATTACCAATGGAATTACAACTTCCTTAAGTATTATTGCTAGGAATATAATTAAAAAATATGCTCCTAATAAAGAGCTAACTGCATCTGTAAACTTAAAGAAATCGGATCAAATTCTGGCATACATTAGAACCAATGTATACGAACCAGAACTTATTAAAATTGAGCATTTGGCGCAAAAATTTAATATGTCTCAGGCAAATATTGTTCATTTATTTAAAAAAGAAACAGGAGAGAGTATCAGACAATACATTATTAACTACAAATTAATGCTTGTAAAATACCGATTAAAAAACACGCATTATTCTATTTCAGAAATTAGCTATGAGTTAGGTTTTACAGATGAGAGTCATCTTACCAAATCTTTTAAAAGTAAGTTTAAAAAAACCCCTAAGCAATACCGCCAAGAGGTTTTGAATAAGTAGTACTTATCATACTTTTCTATTTCCTTACTCCTGTAAGAGAATCAACTACTTTGGAGCAAGCCCACAAGACATACAAAGGAAACTATTACAATACATTTAGACTTTAACCCTACGGCAAACTCAGAACAAGCATTGGGAAATTAACTCCTTAATAAAGGATTAAAAAATATCATCTAAAATTTTAGCCAAACGCAAGCCTCCTTTTTCCAATTGAGCACGTACGGTATCAAAATTATCATACATATAATTGTAGCCAAGCTTCTCTCCCACTTCTACAGAACCATATACTTTTTTTGCCAATTCTTGAGATTCTTTTACCCAATCTAACAAAGTTCCCTCCGTAATAGCTTTTTGCTGTTCTTTAGAATACACAGGTAAATTAGCCGATAATTCACTATAACTCATCCCATAAGACTCTATCATATCGCTGTCCCAAACCCGGTGTAAGTTACTTCCGTCTCCAAACCAACGTACTTGAATGTCGTTTCCTCCCTTATCTTCTGCTCTTCCAACATGCAGAGGCTGATGTAAGTCTCCCACAAAATGAATAAGTAGTTTTAAGTAAAACGCTTTATCTTCTTTAGTAGCGGTATCATCTTTTATTACAGAAATGCATTTTTCAATTCCCATAATAATATCTCCATCTTCACTTGGAGTAACATCTGTATAATTTTTATCAAAAGGAAAGTTTACATAATGCCACGGACTAAAACCACGAAATCTTTTATCCGACTTAATATCGTCGGCATACGTAGCTACAATTGAAAGGGATTGCCCACCTAAAAGTTTTTCAATTTTACGTTTTGTGCTATTTTTTATATGTTCTTGTGCTACTTCACCTACTACACGGTGACCAGTTTTTCCCCAAAAAGGAGTATTTGCAAAAGACTGTTGACAGCATAAAATAACCAGAATAAATAATAAACGCATAAGATAAATTTTTTAACAAAAGTAAAACTCTATACTTTAACCAGATGTTAAATTTACCAACGAATTTATAATCAAACAACCATTATAAATATTCCATACACTTTAGTACCTTTACGAAAGAAAGGAAAAGCTTCCTTTTATAAAGCATTCTTGCCCTAAACTATATGCTTATTGAACTATGTTGAAGAAATGATGAAAGGATTGAGAGTCAACAAGAATAAAAAACATAAGATGAAATTAAAATATATCGCCACATTTGCGGTAAGCATTTTCTCTATAAGTATTGGATTTTCACAAATTCCTGAAAATATAAAGAAGGAAATTCAGTACAGAGTTAAAAATAAAATAAACCCATCCATTGCAGTTGGAATAGCAGACTCCACAGGAACATATTATTACGTCCATGGATTAAAAGATGTTGCAAACAAATTAAAAGCAGATGAAAACACCTTGTATGAAATAGGCTCTATTACCAAAACATACACGGGTCTACTTCTTGCAAAATACAATGTTACAGATTCGTTAGATTTAACAACTCCTGTAAACAATTTCCTACCAGACTCTATAACCTTAACCGATAAAAAAGGGGTAGACGTTACCTTAAAAAGTTTGTCTACACACTCTAGTGGTTTACCAAGACTACCCAACAACATGGATTTACAAAATCAACTTAATCCATATGCCGAATATTCTAGAAAGGATATGTATACTTTTTTAAGCCATTATATCCCAAAAAGTGTTGATAAGAAGTTTGAATATTCTAATCTAGGAGCTGGTTTATTGGGAGATATACTTTCTATTTACAAAAAAGACAGTTACAAAAATTTATTGCAAAAAGAAGTATTGAGTCCGTTAGCTCTAAAAGCTACTTTTTTAAATGTCCCAACCACACAAACCGAAAACTTTGCTAAAGGATATTTGGGAAACCAAGAAGTTCCACATTGGAAATTTAAGTTAATGGAACCAGCAGGTGGATTAAAAACCAATATAAAAGACCTTGTTAAATACGGGAAAAGTTATTTAAATCCGCAAAACCCTATGGCAAAAGCCCAAAAAGTAGCTACCTCAGTACAGTTTACGGATCAAGAAATGAAGAAACATGGCTTGGGATGGTTTATAAATGAAGATGATATAATTTTTCATGGTGGCGGTACTGGCGGTTTTAGAACTTTTATGGCTGTGGATAAAAAGAATAAAAGAGTTATTGCAATAATGACAAATTCTGGTTCGAGCTCTGTGGAAGATATAGCTGAATATATTATAGATCCAAAGAAAAATCCAATAGATTTCACTCCAAAAGCAATAGAAATTACGCCAGAAGAATTAATGGCTTACGAAGGGAATTATATAAATGATGGTTTAAAATTATCCTACGATTTTATAATTAACGAAAACACCTTACAAGCTCAATTAAGCGGACAACCAGAATTTCCTGTTTATTACCAAGGAGAATCTACTTTTTTTTATAAAGTTGTAAAGGCTAAAATAGTATTTGAACGTGATGAAAACAACACAGTTGTAGGTTTAACTTTACATCAAAACGGACAGGAAATCCCTTTCATTAAAACAACTCCATAAACTACAATTTATTAATGTATAAAATTATTTTTACAGATATTGATGGTACTTTATTAGGTCCAGACAGAGTTCTAACACAAGCAACCATAGACCAAGTAACTAGAATAAAAGAAACAATTCCTTTTATTTTGGTTTCTTCTAGAATGCCAAAACAGATGTATCATCTTCAGCAGGATTTAGGAATTTTAAACACCCCGTTAATTGCATTTAATGGTGCTTATATAGAAAAAGAAAGTGAAGTAATTCATTCTTCAGAAATTCCAATTTCAATTATAAAAAACTTAGTGCTTTTAAATGAAAAAGCAGGCGAAAACAAAATCCACATCAGTCTCTTTAATGCCAATAATTGGTATGTAGATAGTATGGATTATTGGGCAAAACGTGAAGAAACAAACACAAAAATTTCTCCAGAAATAAAACCCAATTCCGAAGTTGTAACACTTTGGGAAAAAGAAAATAAAGGAGCACATAAAATTATGTGTATGGGAGATAAATTACTCATTGATAAAATTTACAAATTTCTAGAAGAAAATTATAAAGACGCTCTACATCTATATCGTTCTAAAGACACTTATATTGAAATAGCTAGCAAAGAAATTTCTAAATTAACAGGAATAAAAACCTTATTAAATTGTTGCTACCCAACTTATAATTTAGAAGAAGTTGTTGCTTTTGGCGATAATTATAATGATGAAGAAATGATAGGCGCAGTGGGTCATGGAGTAGCTGTAGATAATGCTCGAGATGAAGTAAAGGCAGTAGCCAAGGCTATAACCCAACATCATAAAGAAGATGGAGTAGCAAATTATTTGAAAATTCTATTCAAATAATTGTAACATAACAATAAAAATTAGGTCTTATATAAAAATTTTGATAAATGATACACATGAAGAAAATTGCATTTGCACTTTTGGCTGTTACTATTGTAGCCTGTACACCTAAAGTCAACGATTTAGCAACAAGTAAACCAATTGACGCGTCTATTGATTTAGTAAACGTAACAAACGATATGGTACATGTAACCATCAATCCTGGTAGATTTACTACAGAAAGTATTAATTTTTATATCCCAAAAACTGTTCCTGGAACTTATAGTAATAATAATTATGGTCAGTTTCTAGAAAACGTAACTGCTTACGATTACGATAACAATCCCATGGAAATTTCTAGTGTTGACACCAATACTTGGAAAATAGCAAATGCTACCAATTTTGATAGAATTGAGTACGATGTTAACGATTCTTTTGATACCGAAGCAGAAGTTGAAGAAGCTGTTTTCTCTCCAGCAGGAACAAATATCGAAGCGAATAAGAATTTCTTTCTTAACTTACATATGTTTGTAGGGTATTTTGATAACTTGAAAGAGCATTCCTATTTATTACATTTTACACATCCTACAGGATTTGAAGCTTCTACCTCATTAAATAAAGTAATGTTGAATGACGGTAAAGCAGATACCGATACTTTTATGGCAAACAGATACTTTGAGGTTACAGACAACCCAATTATGTATTCAAAACCAGATTCTGAAAGCTTTTCGGTAAACGATATCGAGGTTACTTTGTCGGTATATTCTCCAAATAAAGTATATTCTGCATTAAGCATTAAGGATGAAATGGAGAAAATGATGAAAGCCCAAAAAACTTTCTTAGGAGATATAAATTCTACAAAAAAATACCATATCCTACTATTTTTAGGAGCAATGGGAGAAGGAGATCCTACTGGATTTGGAGCTTTAGAGCACCATACTAGTACAACCGTTGTGTTACCAGAAACTATGCCTAAAGATGCATTAGTAGAAACAATGACCGATGTAGTTTCTCATGAGTTTTTCCATATTGTAACTCCGCTTACTGTTCATTCAGAAGAGATTCAATATTTTGATTATAACGATCCAAAAATGTCCGAACATTTATGGATGTATGAAGGAGTTACAGAATATTTTGCTAACCTATTCCAAATTAATCAAGGACTTATAGACGAGCAAGCTTTTTATGATAGAATAGCTACTAAAATTCAGAACTCGAAAAGGTATAACGACAGTTTATCTTTTACTAAAATGAGTAAAAATGTTTTGGTAGAACCTTATAAAGACGATTATGCAAATGTTTATGAAAAAGGAGCATTAATTGGAATGTGTATAGACCTTATTATTCGTGAGCAAAGTAATGGTGAAAAAGGAATTCTATGGTTAATGAAACAACTTTCTAAAGAATATGGCGAAGACAAACCATTTAAAGATAATGAGCTGTTTGATAAAATTGTTTCTTTAACATACCCGGAAGTTGGTAGCTTTTTAAATACTTATGTTGTAGGAGACACGCCTATTAATTACGAAGATTTCTTTGGAAAAGTAGGTTTATCTTTTGAAAGTGAAATGGTAGAAACTGGATTTTTCTTAAACGGACAAATTCCTTTTATTGATGTAAAACCTAGCAACAACGAAATTTTTGTTAGAAATGTCGATTTAAACTCTTCGATGAAAGAAATAGGACTACAAGCAGATGATGTTATAAAATCTGTAAATGGAAAAGACTTTACAGTAGAGGCAATTCGTGAGATCATTATGGGTTCTATGTCTTGGCAAGCAGACAGCGAAGTTATTTTGGTAATTAATAGAGATGGAAAAGAGCTAACGCTTAAAGGAAAAGCAGGAACTCCTATGATAGAAAACAAAAAACTTACTAAAAAGAGTTCTACAACCCCAGCACAAGATACTTTGCGTAAAGCATGGCTAAAAAGCTAACAAACAATATGTTAATATAACGCAATCATCCCCAAAGGTTTTAAAACTTTTGGGGATTTTCATTTAAAAAATAAAAAATCATTTTTTTTTGTAACATTTTCTCTCCTAGCTACGTATAATAATCTGTATACCCAAATTCATTCATTTAAAACAATCAGGAGAGAATAGATGAGACAGCTCAAAATTACGAAGCAGGTAACCAATAGAGAAACCGCTTCCCTGGATAAGTATCTTCAAGAAATTGGTAAGGTAGACTTAATTACAGCAGACGAAGAGGTAGAATTAGCACAACGTATTAAGGCGGGAGACCAAATAGCCTTAGAAAAACTTACAAAAGCTAATTTACGTTTCGTGGTTTCTGTTGCAAAACAATACCAAAATCAAGGATTAACTTTACCAGATTTAATTAACGAAGGAAACTTAGGCCTTATCAAAGCTGCACAACGTTTTGATGAAACACGTGGGTTTAAATTTATTTCGTACGCAGTATGGTGGATTCGTCAATCTATCCTACAAGCATTAGCAGAGCAATCACGTATTGTTCGTTTACCATTAAATAAAATTGGTTCTATTAATAAGATTAATAAAACCTTTGCTTTTTTAGAGCAAGCTCATGAGCGTGTTCCTTCAGCAGAAGAGATTGCAAAAGAACTCGATATGTCTATAAACGACGTAAAAGAGTCTATGAAAAATTCTGGTCGCCATGTATCCATGGATGCTCCTTTAGTAGAAGGAGAAGATTCTAACCTTTACGATGTACTTCGTAGTGGAGAATCTCCAAATCCAGATAAAGACCTTTTACACGAGTCGCTTCGTACCGAAATTGAAAGAGCTTTAGAAACACTTACGCCTAGAGAAGCAGATGTTATTAGACTTTATTTTGGTTTAGGAGATCAACATCCAATGACTTTAGAAGAAATTGGAGAAACTTTTGATCTTACAAGAGAGCGTGTTCGTCAAATTAAAGAAAAGGCTATCAGAAGATTAAAACATACTTCTAGAAGTAAAATTCTAAAAACCTATTTAGGTTAATCATATTTAGCTTATTTTTTTGTAATTTTAAGTTTAGAGATTAAAATTTTATAAAAATATATACAGTAACAACAGTTTATCATAACTGTTCGTTTTTTGATTGATGAATAAACTCCGGCTGATTACCGGAGTTTTTTTGTTGGAAAAGGTTGGGAGTCGGAAGATTAAGATTGAAAGATTGAAAGATTGAAATATTAAAGGATTGAAAAAAGTCCGAAGCTAATAAGAATAAAGAAAAGAGAATATAGATTTTGTGTTCTTATACTATCGCGAATTCTTAGTTTACCATAAACAATAAAAAATTTGACAATTGACACAATCACAATTTTGCCTCTTTGCCACTTTGAGTTAAAAAGTTATGGAGTTACGATGTTACAATAAAAACAAACTGCAAACTGTAACTGCCAACTGAATACTCCTGTCTTCGGTCTTCAGACTTCCGACTTTTTCACTCACATTTACAACTTTGCTTCTCTGAACCTTTGAATCTTTTAAGTTGAAAGTAAAAAAGTAAAAAGTTATGCTGTTATGGAGTAACGATGTTACGATGAAAAAAACTGCATACTGTAACTGCCAACTGAATACTCCCGTCTTCGGTCTTCGGACTTCCGACTTTTTTTTCACGTTTACAACTTTGCCTCTCTTCTCCTTTGAACCTTTGCCACTTTGAGTTGAAAGTAAAAAGTTATGCTGTTATGGAGTTACAATGTTACAAAGAAAAAACTGCCTAAATCCTACATCCTACTGAATACATCAACTCCCGACTTCAGACTTCGGTTTTCTTTTTTCATTTCCTCATTTCCTCATTTCCACATTTCCACTTTATAAATTTATAACTTTGTCCCTCTGCATCTTTGAACCTTTGCCCCTTCAACTAAAAAAAACTTTACCTACTTTTTAACTCTCTAACTTTTTAACTTTCCTTATTTTTGTTAAAAGCCAAACCGTTTAATAACAAACATCCATGAATAAAAAATTAATAGCTCCTTCCCTATTGGCAGCCGATTTTGCCAATCTACAACGAGATATCGAAATGGTAAATACTAGTGAAGCCGATTGGTTTCATATAGATGTTATGGACGGAATGTTTGTTCCTAATATTTCATTTGGGATGCCCGTTATAAAAGCAATTGCAAAGCATGCCAAAAAAACTCTAGATACACATTTAATGATTGCTGATCCAGATAGATATATTAAAGATTTTGCAAATCTAGGAGTAGATAATCTTACGGTTCATTATGAAGCTTGTACCCATTTACACAGAACGCTACAAGCCATAAAAGCGGAAGGTATGAAAGCAGGAATAGCATTAAATCCTCATACCAGTGTCCGTGTTTTGGAAGAAGTAATAAAAGATGTTGACCTTGTTTTAATTATGAGTGTAAATCCTGGTTTTGGCGGACAATCATTTATTGAAAATACCTACAAAAAAGTAAAGCAGCTTAAAGAAATGATTCTTACCCATAATGCCACTACTCTTATTGAAATAGATGGCGGCGTAAATGCTGAAAATGCTAAAAAACTTACTGATGCTGGCGCAGATGTATTAGTAGCTGGTAGCTTTATCTTCAGTAGTGAAAATCAACTCCAAACAATTTCAGATCTAAAAAATAAAATTGCTTAATGACGCATAAAGATTTAATCATAATAGGTGGTGGTCCTATCGGAATAGCATGTGGGTTAGAAGCAAAAAAAAGAGGAATTGACGCTCTTATTATTGAAAAAGGAGCCATCGTAAATTCGCTATTTAATTACCCAATGAATATGCAGTTTTTCTCTTCTTCTGAAAAATTGGAGATTGATGGAATTCCGTTTATCAGTAAAGAGGCAAAACCAAGAAGAAATGAGGCCTTAGAATACTACAGAAGAATAGTTACCTCAAACGACCTCGATATTAATTTGTTCGAAAAAGTAACTTCTGTAACAAAAGAGAACAACAATTCTTTTGTAATAAAAACAGAAAAAGAAACTTATACCGCTAATTATGTGGTAGTTTCCACTGGATTTTATGATATTCCAAATACTCTTAATACCAAAGGAGAAGATTTACCCAAAGTGGCTCACTATTACAAAGATCCTCATTTTTATGCCATGCAAAAACTAGCCGTAATTGGAGCTAGCAATTCGGCCGTTGACGCAGCTTTAGAGTGTTATAGAAAGGGTGCAGATGTTACAATGATTGTACGCGGACCAGAAATTGGACCCCGTGTAAAATACTGGGTAAAACCTGATATTGAAAATAGAATAAAAGAAGGGAGTATAAATGCTTATTTTAACGCTACCGTTAAAGAATTTAAAGAACATAGCATTATAATAAACACTCCAGAAGGCGAAAAAACTATAGAAAACGACTTTGTTTTGGCACTAACTGGTTACAAACCCAACTTTTCGTTCTTAGAAAAAATAGGTGTTAAACTATCTGATGATGGAAAATTCTACCCTCAATACAACGAGGATACTATGGAAACAAATGTGGAAAATCTTTATTTAGCTGGGGTTATTTGTGGCGGTATGGACACCCATCTTTGGTTTATAGAAAACTCTAGAATTCATGCTAAAATGATACTAAACACAATTTCAAAAAAACAAAAGAATTAAGCTTCTGAAGTTTCAAAATTCATCATATCCTTTATAATTCCAAACAACTGAGGAAATGCTTCTTTAAATTGTTTGGGGGTTTCTATAAAGTGTTCTAAACAGACAGCAAAAAATTCAAATTTATTAGTATACGCATAACCTCTTAGATATGCTGTATTCTTCATTTTATCAATATAAGATTCGGAATGCAGCAGCTTATCAATTTTCTTTATTCCGTTAGTAAACAATATAGAACTAGAATCATTTGAATATTTAGAGCAAAAATAAATTGCATGCGCAAATTCATGAACCCCCAAATTGCTATTATTGGTATTGTTACTCATGCCAGCAATAAAATCTTCCCAAGAAAAAACAATGGTTTTTAAAAGCGGATTGAATTCTCCCAAATGATATTTTCTGTTAATCTCCGAAAAATATGCATGTGGGTAAATTATAATTTTATTTACACATGCTATTAAATAAGTACGCATTCCAAAAGAAAGCATTACAGCAACGCTAGCAATCATTATTTTCTTTTCCCGAGTAATCTCAAAACCATTAAGTCCTATAAATGTTTTATCATTTATAAACATTACCACTCTATGTCGAAAAACCCTTTTTTTATAAGCACTAAGCTTAGTATAGAATAACGAATGAGCCTTTATAACCTCAATATCTTCAGTACGTAACTTTTTAAAATATATATGGTCATAAACAATTAATGGCTTTCCGTAAATTTTGGAATAGGCAAGATCTGTGAGATTAAACCCCCAGTAGGTAAAAAGCAAGGCTGTAGGTATGCCTATAAGAAATGGAACAATCATCTAATGAAAATACTATTTTTCTTGATAAAAAAAAAGAGATAATTTACTCCAAATAAATCAATGCTTATTTTTTTTGATAGTTAATATTTAGTCTTTTTTCTTATAACGAAGCGATCTTGTATTTATACTCGGACATTAATGTTTTTAATTATTTATAACAAATTCACACATAAAGCCTAGTGTTTACACACAAATATTAAGATAAAATTACAATTCTGAATACAAACATTATATCCTCTTTTTTGTATCTTATTTTTAATGAAAGAGACTACAAACAGTAAAGAAGAAATTATAAAGAAAGAAATTCCTTTAGCCATAAGAAAGGAAGTTATAACTGCATTAAGTTTTTATCCTGAATTAAAGGAAGTTGCTATTGAGTTTAAATTTAAAGAGAAATTACAAAAGTCGTTTATGCAAGCGCAACCCGATTTCTCTACGCTTTTAAAAAAACCTAAAAAGCGAAAGTACATTATATTTATCAGTAGTAATTTTAATATTGAGGGCGAAAAATTTAATATTAATAACGTTCCAGAGGATGTTATAATTGGATGGATTGGTCATGAATTAGGACATATTATGGATTACCTCAACCGTAGTAGTTGGAATTTATTTGTATTCGGAATTAAATATATTTTTATTGGAAAACACATTCGAGAAGCCGAAAGAACAGCCGATGTTTTTGCTGTAAGTCACGGAATGGGAGATTATATTTTAAGTACTAAAAATTTTATATTAAATCATACCAGCTTATCAGAAGCTTATAAAAATAGAATTAAGAGTTTATACTTATCTCCCGAAGATATTTTACAATTAACACAAGAGTTAAAATAATTTTATTGCTCGGAAACAAAAGCTTCCCATTCTTTAAATTTTTCTTCTCCCATTACACGCTCCATTTTTACCTGTCCGCCTTTCTTTTTATTATGCTCGTTCCAAGCATGAAATATTTCAGGTTTTACAATTTCCACTTTTACCCCTTTCAAAGCTTTTGAGCGTGCTACTTTATAATTTTTATTGGCCTCTTTTAAAGCAGCATCCAAAGCATCTGCTAATTCTTCATTACTAACTTTAGCATTTGGAGAACCGATGTACCATTTGTGGTGATATTCATCATTTATTTTTGTTGCTGCAATAGTAAACTCAGGTATTTCCATATCAAATTTCTCTTCAACCTCCTGAATAGCGTCATTCATTTTATTAACCGATAATTGAGAGCCTACAACATTTAAAAAGAATTTAGTTCTCCCAGTAATTATAATTTCTGCCCGCTCTATGTTTGTAAATTTAATAGTATCTCCAATTAAATAACGCCACGCGCCAGAGACTGTAGAAATAATTAAAACATATTCTACATTTTCTTCAACCTCACTAATATTTATAGAAGGAGCATTAGGCACTAAAGAACCATCTTGATTAATGTATTCTGGTTTAAACGGAACAAACTCAAAATAAATACCATTATCGAGTACTAATTTCATCGATTTTGTTTCTGGTCGTTCTTGATACGCCAAAAAACCTTCAGAAGCTAAATAAGTATCAATAATTGTAATAGGGTGTTTTAGTAAGGCATTAAAACTCTTTTCATATGGCCCAAACGCCACCCCTCCTGTAGTATAAACTTGTAAGTTGGGCCAAATTTCATGGATATTAGCTACACCATGATACTCTATAACTTTTTTTATCATGAGTTCCATCCAAGAAGGAATTCCACTTAAAGCACCGATATCCCAATTTTTGGCCTCTTCTGCTATTTTTTGTACCCGCTCGTCCCAATCGTCAATTTGAGAAATTTCAACCCCTGGCTTGTAATATCCACGAAACCAAAAAGGAATATTACTAGCACTAATTCCACTTATCTCTCCTTCTAAATGTCCATTTTTTTCTTTCAGTTTAGTTGAGCTTCCAAGCATCATAATTGTTTTTTCAAAAAAATCTGCTGGAAGATCAAAATTTGCTAATGCACTTACTTGTTTGATTCCTGTTTTTCTAATAGCTTCTAGCATAGCTTCGGTTACTGGAATTCGTTTGCTCGTTTTCCCTGTAGTTCCAGAACTTAAAGCAAAATATTCTGGGTTTCCAGGCCACGTAAGATTTTCTTCCCCTTCATGCAAATACTTCCAATATTTATCATTTATAAGATTGTAATCATAATAAGGAGTATTTTCAGCAAAAGCTTCTTCTATATTTTCAGATTCTAATATTTCATTAAAAGAATGGTCTTTTCCAAACTTGGTGTCCTTGGCTTTTTCTAGTAGTTGTTTTAAAACTATATGTTGATTTTTGCTTGCATTTTCTTCTGAAGTAACGCTATCTGCCAATTCAATTATTCCTTTAATTATAGAACCTATTACTGCCATTCTTTTTTTATTTGAATTTAACTTTTTCCTTCTAAAAAAATATTAATAAAAAGATAAAATATGGATTTCTAATAAAATGTATGCTGTGCTTTAAGCATAAAAAAACCGTCGCAGGCGACGGTTTAGACGGTAAAATAAATTTCTACTCTAAAGAATCTTTTATTCCTTTTTCCCAAGGAACCATTTTGGACTCATATAAATTAACATTTTTAAGTTTTAAATCTTTGTATTGTTTTGCCAATCTTAACTTATAGGTTTCCCAGTTACGTAAAGAATCTGGCGACCAACTTATTTCGGCATAACCTAATAATCGAGGAAAAGTCATATATTCAATATCTTCCATCGTTTCTATTGTCTCCGCCCAAAGAGGAGCTTCCACCCCAATAATATCTTTCTTACTAATACTATCTACCAAAGTTGCAGGATTCCAATTGTAAGCTTTCTTTACATTAATAAGTCCCGCCCATTGCAATCCTAAAGGTGTAATACTGTCGTATTTCATATCCATATAGGATCTTGCAGAAGGCGACATAAGTACTTTTACTCCCTGTTTTACCGCAGCTTTTGCATTTTCTTTATTAGCCCAAAATTGTACAATAGAAGCTTTTTTAAGTTTTGCATGACGGATTTCGTCCCATCCAATTGGAGTTTTTCCGTATTTATAAACCATATCTTGAACTCTAGTTACAAAAGGAATATAATCTTCCAATTCTGTAGAATGCGATTCATCTCCACCAATATGAATATATGGACCAGGAGTAATCTCAACAAGTTCTTTTATAACATCCTCCACAAACTTGTAAGTAATTTCCTTATCAATACACAAAGAGCTAAACCCTACTTCTGTTCCTGTGTATAGTTCTGGTGCATTTCCATCACAATTTAACTCAGGATATGATGCTAAAGCAGCATTGGTATGCCCTGGCATATCTATTTCTGGAATAATTGTAATGTAGCGAGCAGCAGCATAATTTACAATATCCTTATACTGTTCTTGGGTATAAAAACCTCCGTCTCCCCCATCTACTTCTGTACTTCCTCCTATTTCGGTAAGTTTGGGCCACGACTTAATTTCAATTCTCCAACCTTGATCGTCTGTTAAATGTAAGTGAAGGACATTAAGCTTGTAAGAAGCCATTAAATCGATGTATCTTTTTACCTCATCAACCGAGAAGAAATGTCTTGAAACATCCAACATACTCCCGCGGTATGCATATTGCGGATAGTCTTCAATTTTTACGGCAGGAATTCCCAATCGAATTCCACCAGCATTTTCCTGTACAGAAAGTAACTGCAAAAGAGTTTGCACTCCTCTAAAAGCACCTTCAGCATCTTTTGCCTCAAGTGTTATTAAATTTTCCGAAGCAGTTATTTTATAACCTTCTTCATTTTTTATTTCAGATGAAATCTTAAAAAGTACACCACTTTTAATTTCTTCTGAAGATGAAGCTATTTCTAAATGAAAATCGCTAATAATATGAATAGTTTCTGAAAAGTAATTAGCAACTTTTACTAATTCATCATCTCCATTTACATAGATTGGAGTACTCTCAAGAATCTCAAAAGTTCCTGGTTGACTGTCTACAGAAACTGGAATAGGAATTAAACCTATATCTTCTATACTTGTTTGAAGTTTAGGTTTTTTGCTACATGAAGCAAATATGAATAGGAATAAAAAAATGGTTTTACCTAGTGTACTCATATATTTTCCAGTCAAAGAATGGACTTGCAACAAAAAACTAGACAAAGAGAAAAGAGATTATGCTGCTAATTTTTGATTGTACATATCTGTTTCAAACTCATCAATAGATTTTAATCCTAAAGCTGAGTGTAATCTTTTT
>Ga0114901_1000156_pt1 | contig 56276 bp, 66 predicted proteins | sample MalvireepMed_s16_FD_89686 | JGI IMG/M metagenome (GOLD analysis project Ga0114901, IMG submission 89686) | Marine viral communities from the Global Malaspina Expedition - Malaspina viral metaG DeepMed_s16 | ecosystem: Environmental > Aquatic > Marine > Oceanic | place: Mediterranean Sea... | reverse complement strand
CCTGGCTCCGCTGCCCTGGCTCCGCTGCCCTGGCTCCGCTGTCCTGGCTCCGCGCTCCGCGCTCCAAGCGCCAGGGGGCCCCAGGGCTGAATCTGGCCACAGAATCAACGGGTTACGCCACCCGGCCCGCGATTCTGGCCCATCGGCGGCGCAAGTGATGGCTTCGGCCTTGTTTCTCTCAAATAATCCGGTAAAAAATGATATGGATTAACTGGTACGGGAATTGCCTTCCAAACACCCCCATATTAGTGTTTCACGTGAAACATCATCACTCAGGGACCCTCATGCTAAGAACAGAGACACCAGAGATCGAGGAGCGGAGACTGAAGCTGGAATTGCGCTTGGCGCAGATGTCAGAAGTAGAGGGGTGTAGGGAAGACTTCTTAAAGTACGTCCGCAAAGTGTGGCCTGAATTTATTGCAGGGGCCCACCACAGAATGATTGCAAAGAAATTTGAGGATATTGCAAACGGCAAGAACAAGAGGCTCATCATCAACATGCCTCCCCGCCATACGAAATCTGAGTTTGCAAGCTATCTCTTTCCCTCATGGGTCATTGGCCGTGCTCCGAAGACCAAGATCATCCAGACCACGCACACCGCAGAGTTAGCCGTAAATTTTGGAAGGAAGGTTCGCAACCTTTTGGATACGGGCGAGTACACGTCGATATTCGACAATGTGTCCTTGCAGGCGGACAGCAAGGCTGCCGGGCGGTGGTCCACGAACCAAGGTGGGGAGTATTTTGCAGCGGGTGTCGGTGGTGCGATAACCGGGCGCGGTGCTGATTTGTTGATTATTGACGATCCGCATTCCGAGCAGGACGCGCTTTCCGAGACGGCGATGGAGCATGCGTATGAGTGGTATACGTCGGGTCCCCGGCAGAGGCTCCAGCCTGGGGGTGCCATTGTTATTGTTATGACGCGGTGGTCGTTGAAGGATTTGACTGCAAAGGTTTTGAAGGCGCAGAGTTATGATGAGCATGCGGACCGGTGGGAGGTGATCGAGTTTCCTGCCTTGATGCCGAGCGGGAATTCCTGTTGGCCTGAGTTCTGGAGCAAGGAGGAGTTGGAGGGGGTCCGTGCTTCGTTGTCCGTTTCCAAGTGGAATGCCCAGTGGCAGCAGAATCCGACTTCGGAAGAGGGTGCGATTATCAAGAAGGAGTGGTGGAACAGGTGGAAAGAGGAGGAGGTTCCCCAGCTTGCGTATGTAATACAGAGTTACGATACGGCTTTCAGCAAGCGGGAGACTGCGGATTACTCGGCCATTACGACGTGGGGGGTATTTTATCCAAAGCAGGATGGACCAGCTAATCTGATTTTGTTGGGCGCGAAGAAGGGACGGTGGGATTTTCCGGAATTGAAGGTGGAGGCGTTAGAGCAGTACAAGTTCTGGGAGCCTGAGACGGTAATCGTGGAGGCCAAGGCGTCGGGGCTGCCGCTGACGCAGGAATTACGGCAGGTTGGAATACCTGTTGTAAACTTTACACCAAGTAAGGGAAACGATAAGTTAACGCGGGTGCACTCCGTTTCGCCGCTATTTGAGAGCGGGATGATATGGGCACCGGACGAACGATGGGCTGACGAGGTTATCGACGAATGTGCGGCATTTCCGCATGGCGAGTATGATGATCTTGTAGACAGCACCACGCAGGCCCTGATGCGGTACCGTCAGGGTAACTTCGTACAATTACCGAGCGACGATTGGGTGGACAGCGAGCCGTCTACCCACCTGCGGAGTTATTATGGCTGACGAGTTCGACCCTAGCAAAGACTTTGCCAAGCAGAGGGCAGATCTACCTGAAATACCTCAGTTGGACGAACCGGCCCCACCTGTAGGAGTTCCAGGGGGAGCGATTCAGAAGAAGGGTCCGAAGGCCCCGGGCAGAAGTCTGGTAGTACGTCGTCCTGGTGGCATTGTGGGGCTCCCAGTACCTCCCAACATAAGATCGTTCCTCAATTTTGTTAATCTGGCACAGCAGGGCTACGATCTGCTGCCAAAAGACTGGCAGATCGTGGGACCAACTCTGGATTGGCTGAAACAGCAGGGGCAACTGGGCGAACCGCATCCTCTTGCCCGCGCTGGTATCGGATATTTCCAGGACCTCTTTGGTCTTGCTAAAGAAGACGTGCCCGAAGGCGGCATTACGACGCTGATGCCATGGGATCCACAATCCGGGAAGTACCAGCTTCCCCCTGTATACGGATCAGCACTTGCCGACGCTGTCGATAAGGTGTCATGGGGGCGCTACGCGGCTGACCCCTCCCAGGTATTAACTACGCTTAGAAAGACCGAGGGCGTGAAAGAGGCGGAACTAGAGTATAGAGGCTTGGGTCCATACTTGAGGAACAAGATCGAAACGGGAGGAAAAGTTTCCAAGCAGGAGGTTCAGGACATCCTGGCCGCCAATCCGGTTAGCATCAAGGATATTATCCGTGGGGGGGAAGGTAAGACTCTGACTTGGAAAAATCTGCCAAATCTGGACCCCCAGGAATCTGGACCCGCTCTGGAAGCAAGGCTTCTGGAAGCGAAAACGGTAAGCGAGGCGTCCGTTTATGGGGGATCCCTCGTCACGCGCCCCATAATTATCGGCGGTCCAGTTGCGGCTCTTATTGATCCAGAATTTGGATACCGTATTTATAAACACCCATCATCGGCTAGGCTGCGTAGCAGCGGCTCCAACACCAACAGATATAGCGTTTATGGCCCCGATTCTGATGCACCACTACCCTGGTCAGAAGGTCGCTACTTTGGTCGTACTCTGGAAGAGGCCAAGATCATGGCTCAAAGACATGCCGTGAGGGATGGGAAGATACGTGCCGAAGATAAGACCATATTTAGCGAGGAGACATTGGGCCGTGGTCGAGGACTCCAGAATTACCAGGAAATTTTAATGCAGCTACCCCCCAGGACGGCTGGAGAGGATTTTGTTGGCGGTCACTTTCCCGACAAAAACTATTTCGCTCACCTGCGTGTAAATGACAGAAAAACGGTTGCAGGTAATGATGTAAAGTTTGTTGAAGAAATTCAGGGTGACGCGCATCAGCGAGCCAGGGACATGCGGAAAGCCGAAATTAAGAGGGTAACTCTTGCACGGTTCCTCAAGAATTTTGATCCGGATCCTTTACATGGTAAGCTTATGCTCGACGCATATTTCGACGAGGCCCAGCTCCTATACGACGTCGACGAGGGGCTGACTCCCAATAATATTATGACTCTGGATGATTTTATAGATGATGATGAGGATATTGATAGGAACGAAGTTGCCCACCTGATCGGAGGAGAGTTTGGCAAAGCATGGGATGCCGCGAAAGAAGGGGTGAAAGAACTGGTTCCTAAAAATTTTGGATATAAAGACCCGGAGCGGCTTGCTCTGCTCAAAGAACAAAGAGCCGAGATATTAGCGGAGCGGGATACTGCGGCTGAAGACGCAAGGATGTCTGATTGGCTGCCTCGTCTTAAAGAACTAGCAGACAAACGGGTGGGTGAAAGTTTAGTGGGGCTAACCCCCGTAGAACAAGACGAATATTCAAGGTTAGTAGTCAAACGAGGAAAATTTGACGACGAGACAAGGGCCGCGCTTCGAGAAATCGATAGCCAAATCTCAAGTCTGTTGGGTGCCGTCCCCGATATGCCATTCAAGAAAACGTGGCACGAACTGGCTTTTAGACGTGCCCTGCGGCTGGCGGCAGAGGAAGGAAAAGACAGTTTAGCGTGGACACCTGGAGATATGCAGGTGGCGCGGTATGGCTTAACGGGAGACGAAGCCAAAGGTATGCGGAAGTTTTATGACGTGATGATTAAAAATTATGCCAACAAGTTTGGGAAGAAGTTCGGTGTGAAGGCAGGCATGACGGAGATATACTACTCCCCAATCAATAAGGCGACCGCTAAGGTCTGGTCGTTGAAAATCACTCCAAAAATGAGGAGGCATTTACTCGGAAAAGGTATCCAGAAATTTACGCACGGCGGTTTTGTAGACAAGCCATTGTACGAAGACGCAAGGATGATTGGCTAGGCCATGGCTGATTACATAGACCCCGACAGCCTTGAGTATAAACTCAAGCTGGGTCGCGTTCCTCCAGAACCGCAGGAAGGAATACTCTGGCGCGGCATGAGCGGGGGTGAGTACAAGAATCTTTTAGAACAAGGTTTTTTAGCCAGCAAGGGTGAGTACAACATAGGAGAAAGCCAGAAGGGTTTAACCATATTTTCCACAAATCCTCGCACGGCTGAAATGTACGCCCACGATTTTGCTCCGCGTGACTTTAAGGCTACCCCGGAATCTCCTGCATATGTAGTTGGTATAAGAAAGCCTTCCGATTCGGTTCCTCAACAGGGTGCATCAGGACCTGAGTTCGGGGTTCGTGGACAAATCCCGCTTGAAAATATAATCAAGGTGTACCGGGGCAATGTGTTTCGCCCGAAGTCGGATACTTCCCGCGCTGTTTTGGACTGGCAAGAGGTTCCTGTTTCGAGTTTAGGTAAACCACGGCCCACGGACCAGCCCGGACCTGAAGAACTAACCACCCCGCCAGGATGGTCTCCATATGAGACCCCGGCGGGGAATCTGGCGCGGAATGTACCCGCCGTTTTGGAGGGCGTGCCTTTAATTTCAGAAATACTCAGACTTTGGTACGACGAACGATTGCCCGAACAACGGCCCGAAGAGCCGGTGAGAGGTCGGGGGCTTCAAACACGACAGGGCAACGGTCAGATACTCCGTAAGATATTTAGACGTGTTGGTAAGGTCAACTTACCACTTCGTATTCTCGATTCCGTAGAACGATACTACAGCCTTCTTTCTCCTGGACAGCAAGAAGGTCTGGGAGAGTTTTTACAGACGTTTGCCGAGCATGCGGGACCTACTGTCATTCCCCCCAAGGTGTGGGAAAAAATTGTCGGCACCGTAGCGAAACCGCAACAGGGTATTGCTTCTTTGGGAGAAGCAATGGGTATCTCAGAAGACGACCTCCTCAGAAACCCTTGGCCGGTAGACGATTTGCCCCTTACGGGGGCGCAACGAGGTGAACTACTTAATTTATATGAAACAAGAACGCAGAAGAGTAAGCCGAGAAACGCAGTTAATGACTTGGTGCGAAACGAGTATTGGCCCGAGGAACTGCGTTCGGATGGCATAGCATTTCTTGAAGGTTCAGCAAAGTTCGGGTCTGCGCGGCAGCGCCGAGTTTACGATCAGAAACCCGACCCATTAGCTTCTCGGCAGCCCGGACATGCTATTAGAAAGTTTGAGGCAAAAAAAAGGCATAAATTGGAAGAAGAAGCTAGGCGTTCTAACGAGGCTGCAATACGTGAGCGTGGCGAAGCCTTACAAGGACTCGATGAGGAAGGGCTCTGGAATAAGAAAGCTGTCGGTGAAATAGCCTCACGGATGAACTTAATAGAACACATGGGGATTGGTTACTTACAGAGAGAGATAGCCCGTGCAAATATGGAAGCCGTCCCGCGAGCCCTGAAGAAAGAGGGATGGACAGTCAGATATGCGTCCAAGGGCCGTGATAAACGGCGCTCCAGTCGATACATTGTTTCACCAGACAGACGTTTTGAAGTTCGTTTATCCGATCATTATTTACCGGATACTCCAGAACGGGAATACATGCACTCGCAAACTGGTGGACCGCGTTGGGACGAAGATATTGTTGTTTCAGGAACGGAATCGCCTCGTTCTATTATTGATGAGATTAAGGACCTTTATATTAAATCAGTGGATGATAGAGAAGGTTACGTATCCGGCGGTTTTGTAGACAAGCCATTGTATGAGAGTGCAAGGCTGATAGGGTAGGCCATGAATACACAACCAAAGATGCCTTCTCCGAGATGTCCGGTTTGCGGATGCGACAAACCGAAAGTATTTGTCCATGGGCACTACCAGTGCGTGGATTGCAAGTGCGTAGCGGATGGGGATTGCTGCCAAGGGGCCCCGAGTAGCTGGCCGGGACCGGGTGTTTAGTGATGAAGACTTACGTTCATGTTAACCAGCACGTTATAAAACGTAATCATAAGACGGGCGAACGTAATCCTGTCATTACTGCCAAGACATACAAGGACAACAAGTATGGGCGCGAAGTGTTAATTAGTGGTCCCTGCAAAGTAATATACCGACCCGATAAACCTTTGTCCTGTGGAGCCAAAGTGTGGATAGAAACAGAGTCAAAAGTGGAAGTACAAGGATAGCTGCGACGAGCTTGTAAGGAGATCACAATGTCTAAGAGTATTGCAGCCATTATGGTGGCGTTCATTACGGGCCTTAGTCCGATGGGCGTCATGTTGGTGCAGAACCATCTTGAACGACAAGAACTAGCGTCCGGCGGAATCAATAAGGCAGTGCTGTTGAATCATTCACTGTTCACCCACGCGGATACGTGGTTGCAGCTTGTTATCCCGCAGTTAGATGTAACGCCGACTGCCAAGAAGTTCTTGCTCATAAAGTTCTCAGCGTTTCAAGAAAGTCTGGAAGAACTGGTCAAGGCCACAGACTTCAATGAACTATCTGACGCGGAAATGCACTCACTGCTGTCGCACAATCTTAATGAAACGGTGACGGATTACATTGCAGATGCAAGGCGAGCCGCGATATCAAGTACGTTCATTGATAACTTCAACAAATGGCATAAGCGGGTAGTGGACATTCTTGTCCGGGCGATTGAGGACAATGTTGAGTCGGTAGTCCACACATCCCAAAACGGTAAGATGTATGCCGTTCTGACAGCCTATGATGCCGCTCTCGGAGCGACCATTGAAGATGTTGAGAAAACGCTGCTAGAGATCAACGGCGAGTAATAGATTATGGCATCTCGTGTATATCTGGGCGAGCGGGGCAATTTGGATCCTGAAGTCATCGCCCGCCACGTTAAAACCCCCGGAGAGCACGATCCAACCCCGCCGGATCGGCCTGACCTGCCTGACCTGATTAATGATACAGCATCTGAGTATATGATGAAACTTCGGGCATGGCGGGCTTATGAGGCCCATCTCTCCGGAACACCCTCTAAAACACCTTCTGCTGAATTTGGCCTTGTGCCACCGAGACAGAACCTTCCGGAAGCTTCCCTTAAGGCGCGGATAGACCCTTTGTCGAGGGAGAAGGACGCGAGCCTTTATGTGGGTATTCCCGAACGGGGGGGAGAACCCTATGTTGGTTATTCCAGAGAAGTCCTTCTTCCGGAGGAGGGACGCGAGGTCCATGATAGAGTTGAAGGTGGTATTGGCGACGTGTTACGCGCCCATTTTATGGAAAGCACGTTTCCGGGAGGAGAGGGCACCGAGTATAGGGGCTCCTTCAACCTGGGTCCTTTTACTCTTTTTGGTGAGGGAGCAAGAACCAGACAGAACGTCATACCGGAAGCTAACAGAAGATATTACACGAATTCGGATGTAGAGCAGAGGCGAAAAAGGTTGGGTCTTGGAGTTCAGGGCCCGGTGCTCGGGGGCATTGGTTCGTTCGATGTAAGCCGAGAGTTTATGAAAACCTTATTCCCACAATTCGTTGGTCAGGAAGAGCGGCCCACGGCCCAAGACCCGCGTGTCACAAGGTTTAATCTTGGCTACGATAGGCCCGTTGGGAAAGGAAACCTTGGTATTGGTGCATGGTTCGAGGACATGCAGGATCTCGGCACGAGCAAGGGCCTCGGCGCTAATCTTGAAGCCCCTCTAGGGCCCGGCATCGTTTCCATGGAGGGTGTTTGGGAAAATCTTTACGGTGCCCCAAGCAACGTAAGCGGCATGGCACGGTTCAAAATTCCACTAGGGGGGCGGTAATGCCTTTAACTAAAAAAGGTGCAAAGATAAAGGGTGCGATGACTAATACGTATGGTAAGAAAAAAGGCTCCAGTGTCTTTTACGCTTCCCTGAATAAGGGTACAGTGAAGGGCGCGGAGAAGAAGACGACAAAAAGGAGAACCTAGAATGCCAAATGTAATGGGCAGGGAATTTCCCTATACGCCGGAAGGCATCGCTGCGGCGGAGCGGTACAGACAGGCCGTTGGAATGCGTAACGGCGGTATGATGGGCTTTCGCCCTCTCGGATATGCAGACGGAGATTTGGTGGAAGGGTATACATACCCTGACAAGCTATCCAGACAGGCCGCTATAAATTTTATTGCGGAGATGACCGAGGCCGGAGACGCCACGGTAGCGGATCTTCTTACACGTAGTGACGCTGAGGTGCGAAGGGCTGAGATGGAAGTAAGGCGTAGAGCAGAAGCTGGTGAGTACGATCATGTATTTAGAGAATCCCCCCCTGCATACGAGAGTATAATGAATCGTTGGAATCGTCTTTTCGGTCGCGGGGTGGAGGTGCCGACGTCGCCTGCTGTTAATCCACGCGAGAAGGTGTATCGGGATGCCCTAGAAGCCGGTAGTTTTCCCGAGTTTCAGCGGCGGCAGCCTACCATGGGCGTGAGTGAGCAGGGGTGGAGGGCTCTTCAAGGAGGAAGAACTATAACAGAAGAAGACCCGGAACTGCTTGGGACTCCAGCTTACCAACTGAAGGATTTCAATAAAGCGCCGCCGATGACAGACGAACAATTCCGGACCCTGTTTCAAACTTGGTATGGCCGCTTAAATCCTCCTCTTTCGGATCGTCCTGCGGATCGAGACATAGAAGACCTACGCGGAATGCGAAACGGTGGGATTATGGCCCTGAGAAGGTACTAGAATGGCTAGCACCCCCCTCCCCAGAAGTAATTTTGGTACGGCCTCCCTTGTAGAGCGCCGGGATGCGATTCCTCCTGTTGAACTAGAGGAAGGCCCCGCCGCCGAGGTACCTGTGAAGGACGACACACTTATAGAAGCTCCAGGTCTTAATATCGAACTGGAGGACGATGGCGGCGTTGTTGTCGATTTTGATCCCCGCGCACCTTCTTCCGATACTGGAGATTTCTATGATAACTTGGCGGAAAGCCTTTCCGACACGTCTTCATCCCGGATTTCTTCGGACTTGATGGCCCAGTATGAGGCGAACAAGGATGGTCGCAAGGACTGGGAGGATACCTACCGGACGGGTCTTGAACTTCTTGGGTTCAAGTACGAGGACAGATCTGAGCCCTTCAGGGGCGCAACAGGTGTAACGCATCCGCTACTCGCGGAAGCCGTAACGCAGTTTCAGGCGCAGGCTTTCGGAGAACTTCTTCCATCGGGTGGTCCCGTAAGAACAGAAATAATAGGAAAGGTAACACCAGAGGCAGAGGATCAGGCGGAGCGCGTTCGCCACTTTATGAATTATCAGATTACCTGCGTGATGAAAGAATACACGCCGGAATTTGACCAGATGCTATTTTACTTACCGTTATCAGGTTCTACATTCAAAAAAGTATATTACGATGAATTCCTTGGAAGAGCGGTAAGCAAATTTGTTCCTGCCGAACAGTTGATTGTTCCGTATACGGCGACGGATCTTGAGACTGCGGAGAATGTCACGCACATCATACAGATAAGTGAGAACGAGCTACGCAAAAAACAGGTTGCTGGTTTTTACCGTGACGTAGAAGTGACAGCATCTCAGTCGGATCCGTCACAGGTCCGTGAGGAGATGGACGAGATCTCCGGAATATCCCCCAATCACCTGGATCAGGAAGTAACGCTTCTTGAATGTCACGTAGATCTGGATTTGGAAGGATACGAGGACACCGACGAGGGCGGCGAGCCCACGGGCATCAAGCTTCCGTATGTCGTCACGATATCAGAAAACAACAGTAAGCTTTTAAGCGTCCGAAGGAACTATGATCCCGACGATTCCAACCGTAGAAAGAACCAGTATTTTGTACATTTCAAATTTCTTCCCGGTTTTGGATTCTACGGTCTTGGCCTGATACACATGATTGGCGGCTTGAGCCGCACAGCGACAGCCGCACTTCGTCAACTTATAGATGCCGGTACTCTTGCTAATCTTCCGGCAGGATTCAAGGCCCGTGGTTTGCGTATACGGGACGATGATGAGCCCCTGTCTCCGGGTGAATTCCGGGATGTTGATGCACCGGGAGGGGCCATCCGCGATTCTCTTATGCTTCTTCCGTACAAGGGTGCCGATCAGACTTTGTATCAGTTGATGGGGTTTTGCGTTGAAGCGGGCCAGAGGTTCGCAGCAGTTTCAAACTTGCAGGTGGGTGACGGCAACCAGCAGGCGGCAGTAGGAACAACTATTGCAATGCTGGAGCAGGGCGCAAAAGTCATGTCCGCCATACATAAGCGCCTGCATTATGCACAGAAGGATGAGTTTAATCTTCTGTCAGACGTGTTTGGACAGTCTCTTCCGCCCGAATATCCCTACAACGTAGTCGGTGCAGAGCGGACTGTTAAAGCGGAAGATTTTGATGACAGGGTTGATGTTGTTCCAGTTTCCGACCCGAATATCTTCTCAATGGCACAACGTGTCACGCTTGCCCAAACGGAGTTGCAACTCGCGCAGTCTGCTCCGGAGCTTCATAACCTGTATGAAGCGTATCGCAGGATGTATCGGGCAATAGGTATCAAGGACGTTGATTCAATACTGAAACCTGTAGAGCAGGGAGACCCAACGCCGAAGGATCCTGCGGCAGAAAATTCTGAAGCCTTAGAGAATGTTCCACTTGTTGTTTTTGAAGGACAGAACCACGATGCACATATCATGGCTCATCTTGTATTTGGTTCTTCTCCCATGGTGGCCCAGATGCCTGCGGTTACCATGTCTTTGCAAAAGCATGTGATGGAGCATGTATCTATTAAGGCAAAAGAGCAGGTAATAATGGAAATGCGGGGGCAACTGGGAGATCAGCCACCAACGGAAGAACAAGCTTTGCAAATAGAAAGCTTAGTGGCCCAACTTGTTGCTCAGGGTATGCAAGAGGTCAAGGCACTGAGTATGCAGATAAGTGGCGGCGGGGAACCGGATCCTCTTATCGCATTGAAGGAACAGGATTTACAGATAAGGGCGGCAAGAGACGCGGCAGAGAACCAGATAGACCAAGAACGGTTGGCTCTGGATCAGAAAAAGGCCCAAAATACGGTGAATCTTGGTTCTGCCAGGATTCAATCCCAGGAAGAGATAGTTCAAGCTCGTATTAACGCTGCCAAGGAGCGTGAACTTATGAAACAGCAGCAACGAGGCTAGGAGTGAGACATGGCTAGGAATAAGGGTAATTCTGTTGGGGTGACTCGGAAAGGTATAGTGGTCAAGGATCAGGGTTTTGTTCCTTATAACGATGTCAAGGAAGAGCCGACGCCGGATGTCGCCTTGGCGACATCTACAACGGGTAAGAATCGCGGGATGGGGGACGCCCTTCGCGGCGGAACATTTAAAATTTGCTAAGTTAGGAGAGTGATATGGTTGCGTGGATGAAAGGACGTCTGTCCGAACCGTCAAGTTATGCGGCTATGGGTGCCGCTGTTATGGGTGTTGGTGTTTTAATAGACGAACCCATGGTTATTATTATTGGGATTGCCGGGGGAATTATCGGTTTTGCCCTGAAAGAGAGAGGTGTCATCTAAAGCTGGTGGACGGTGCTATTGATATACGGTTAATAGTCACTCTAGGGGGTATATTATTCTCAGTAGCCGGAGCAGCAGCTATTGCCCGTCATCAGATAAAGTCTCTGGTGGAGAAGATTAGCGATATTGAGCTTAGGATCCGGTCACTGGACAAATCTACGGACACACAGGAGGTCGCAATTCAGAATCATGCCCAACGTCTGGAAGTGATGTCTGGTATGCTAGCGCCCAAGGAGCGTGAGGCTAAGGCTCGGGAAACCGCCACCATGCTGACACTTATTGCGAGACTGGAGTCTGATATAGAAAATTTGAAGAATATGCACAATGGTAATCATCCTAAGATAGGAGGAGAGACATGATACAGGCCCTTTTACCCAGCCTCTTACCTATTGTCGGAGATGTTATCGGGCGTTTCTTACCCGAGGACAAAGAAGCGCGGGCAAAGGCCGAACGTGAGATTGAGCAACAGTTGTCGGTACATCTTGCCAAGATCGACATGGCTCAACTGGATATTAACAAAACAGAAGCTGCTCATAGGACTATTTTTGTCGCTGGTTGGCGTCCATTCATTGGATGGTCCTGCGGGATTGCGTTGGCTTGGACGTATGTTGCAACTCCAATCTTGCAGTTTATTTTAGCGCAGACAGGTCACCTTATAGATCTTCCGGCTTTGGACATGAGCCAAATGATGCCTGTTTTAATGGGGATGCTGGGCTTGGGCGGCTTACGCACGTTTGAAAAATTTAAGGGTGTTAGTAACTAACGATGAAAGAGGGAAACATCTATGGACGGAATACTTCTTGCAGAGCATATATTGAAATCTGTGCGAGAGCGTCGGGATCGAATTTCTGAGATGATAACTTCAGGAACCATAAAAAGTCTGGAAGAGTATAGACAGCTTGTTGGCAATATCGAATCTTTGGATTATATAAGTCAGGAGATAAGAGAAATCTTAGAAAAGGCGGAATGATGCAGAAGAAGTCTGAATTGGAAGAAACCGACAATCTTGTCTCCCTGAAGACTGCTTATGTGAAGCCGGAAGAAAGAGTTCTGGATCCGGAGAAAGTTGACGCGGCGACCTTTGACCGTCTTCCCAATCCAACGGGATGGCGGTTGTTAATTTTACCGTACAGAGGAAAAGGAAAGACTGGGGGAGGTGTTTTAATTCCCGATGCTGTTGTGGATCGGGAATCTGTAGCCACTGTTTGTGGTTATGTGCTGAAGGTAGGACCCCTAGCTTATGGAGATAAGGAGAAGTTTCCCGGCGGTCCTTGGTGCGCGGAGAAGGATTGGATTATTTTTGGCCGATATGCGGGCGCTCGTTTTAAAATAGACGGTGGCGAGGTTCGCATTTTAAATGACGATGAGGTCATAGCCGTTATACAGGATCCGGACGATATCCTGCACTTTTAACATGGGGACTTACCATGCCAGAAACTAACACAGATGAATTAACCGTGGATCTCCCAGATTCCGGTAAACAAGTAGAGGTGGAGATTGAGCCTCTTGCAGAAGAGGATTCTCTCGTAGGAGCGTCTTCCGGGGAAGAGCATGAGAATTACAGTAAGAATGTCCAACGTAGGATAGACAAACTTACCAAGAAGGCTAGGGAAGCCGAGAGACAGCAGGACGCCGCATTGAACTATGCAAAGAACATGCAGGCGGAGAATGCGTCTCTAAAAAACAGGGTCCAGAGTTTAGACGAGGGCTATGTTGCAGAATATGGAGATCGCATTGCTACGCAAAACGAATCTTTGACTAGAGATTTGGAAACGGCGATAGCAACAAACGATACTTCTGCCCAAGTAGAGTTGAACAAGAAGATGGCTCAGTTAGCCATAGAAGAAGAACGAGTAAAAGCTGCCCAATTACAGCAGAAAGCGGCCTACACTCAGGCTCAGGCACAAGCTCAGGCACAGGCACAAAATCGGCAAGCGGCCCCGGTTAGGCCCGATCCGAAGGCGGAGAAATGGGCTGGTAGGAACCCGTGGTTCGGTGACGATGAGGCTATGACCTTTGCAGCCTTTGGCATACATAAGAAACTCGTCGAGGAAGAAGGCTTTGACACGGAGTCGCCTGAGTATTACGATGAGATTGACAAAAGATTAAAAGAGGCATTTCCCCATAAGTTTAATGGGGTTAGTGCCTCTTCAGATAGCCGGAGGCCCCAGCAGGCTGTGGCATCTGCGACACGCTCCAGTTCTTCTGGGCGCAAAACAGTAAGACTGTCCCCAAGCGAAGTTGCGATAGCTCGAAAGCTCGGGGTTCCTCTTGACGAGTACGCGAAGTATAAACGCTAGGAGAGATAAAATGGTTGAGCAAGTGATTGACAGAACTCCTCGCGCCTCCCAAACCAGAGCGGCGCAGCCGCGAAGGAAACCTTGGGCCCCTCCATCCTTATTGGATGCGCCTCCCCCACCGGAAGGCTTCGTACATAGGTGGATTCGCTCCGAAGTTAGGGGTTTCGATGACCGAAAGAATGTATCGGCCCGAATGAGAGAGGGCTGGGAATTAGTTCGGAAAGACGAATACCCGGATTTCGAGGCACCCACTATTGATAGCGGTAAATACGAAGGCGTCTTTGGTGTGGGTGGGTTGTTGCTGGCACGAATACCAGAAGAGATTGTTGGCGAGCGCACGTCTTATTTTCAGAGACAGAATTCTGATGCTATGCAGGCAGTTGACAACGACCTCTTTAAGGAAAACCAGCATCCTTCGATGGCGATTCAGAAACCTGAGCGCCAGTCGCGTGTTACGTTTGGAGGTCCTAAATCTGTAAAGAAATAGGACTTACTGTTATCACCCTTTTGCCGACAGGAGCTACAAATGGCAAATACAAATGGAGCGTGGGGTTTAAAACCCGTATCGAAGTTCGGGCAAAACTCCAACTCTACGGGTGTTTCGGGATATACACAGTATGAAATCGCTAACGGAAACAGCAATGTCATTTACTTCGGTACGCCAGTCATCCCCCTGTCTACAGGGTATATTGACGTTGTAGGCGCAGCGGCGGGTGGCACTGTTGGACTACTTGGTGCTTTCATGGGCTGTAGGTATGTCGCAAGCACCACGGGGAAACCTACGTGGAGCAATTATTGGCCTGGGTCAGGAGCGGATAGTAACCATCCTGTAAAGGCTTTCGTCGCGGATGATCCAATGCAAGTCTTTAGCATTGCGACAGACGCTACTTGGACAAGTAAGGCTACCGCCAGAGCAGCGGTTTTTGCTAACGCTAACTTCTCTAGTGGAACTAGCGGCAGCACAACCACTGGCAACTCATCAGGGGCCCTCGCTATCAGTACGATAGCAACCACGAACACGTTGAATATGCGTATTCTTGGTTGGCAAGAGGATGCTCTCAATGAGGACTTCTCTGCTGCTGGTATTCCAGTCCTTGTACGGTTGAACAACCACTTCCAGAGCCCGAATGGTGCTATTGCTGGTGGTACTGTTTCAACCACCGGCGTATAGGAGGGCTGAGATATGGCTATTAGTAGAGCGCAACTTGTAAAAGAGTTGGAACCCGGCCTGAACGCCTTGTTTGGACTGGAATATGACCAGTACGACCGTGAGTTTGAAGAGATCTTTTCTATGGAAAGCTCTGATCGTGCTTTTGAGGAAGAGGTAATGCTCTCCGGTTTCGGATCGGCACCTACCAAATCTGAAGGCTCGGCGGTATCGTTTGACGATGCTCAGGAAGTGTATACGGCCCGTTACACGATGGAGACAATTGCTTTGGCGTTCTCCATCACGGAAGAAGCTATTGAGGATAACCTTTATGATCGGCTTGCCAGCCGCTACACGAAGGCCCTTGCTCGTAGTATGAGCCAGACAAAGCAGGTTAAGGCTGCCTCAGTTCTTAACAATGCTTTCGACAGCAGCTACACGGGCGGTGATGGTTTGGAACTGTGTTCTACAGCGCACACCCTCGCCAATGGCAGTACCTTCCGTAACGAGCTTTCCACGGCAGCAGATCTTAATGAGACCAGCCTTGAACAGGCCCTCATTGATATTGCTGGTTTTGTGGATGAGCGTGGACTGAAGGTAGCTGTCCGTGGCACTAAGTTGGTTGTTCCGAAGGAACTCCAATTTACTACGGATCGGCTCCTCGAATCGACACTTCGTCCGGGAACGGCGGATAACGACGTAAATGCTGTAAGGAACATGGGAATGCTTCCTGAAGGCTACGCCGTTAATCACTTCCTGACGGATACCGATGCTTGGTTCATTATGACGGATGCGCCCAACGGGTTGAAAGGTTTCAACCGGACGGCAGTTCGTACTTCCATGGAAGGTGATTTTGATACAGGTAACGTGCGGTATAAGGCCCGTGAACGCTATGCGTTTGGTTGGTCTGATCCACGCGGGATCTTTGGATCACCTGGAGCATAAACAATAGGAGAAGACCGGGAGGAGGTTAGCCTCCTCCCGGTCTTCCCTGGGATAACTAGCCCTAGCGACTGGCCCAGCAGACGCTTACAAGACTCTAGGGCAATCTTTGTAAGGAGGTAGCCGGATGGCTAACACAACTTTTAACGGCCCCGTTCGTTCTGAAAACGGGTTTAAAGTCATAAATATCGCTGCAACAACCGGGACAGTTACTGAAACTTCCTCTGTTGCTTCTACTGGTATTTTTACAAACAAGTACATCAAGCATGTCGGTTATGCGACAGGCGTTACAGTTAACACGACGGCTGGCGATAGTCCTGCTATTGGTGAGTTCACCCAACCCGCCAACACAATTATGACCAATATCAAAATCTTTTGCGCGACTGCTCCCGTAATTGGGACAGGCGACATTGGTTATGAGGTTGGTACTTCCAGTTCCGGTGCACAGATTGTGGCGGCGGTAACGGATCAGATTTTGGATGGTGGCACGACTGTTGTAGTGGGCAATGTGACATTGCCTTCTTTGGTTACACAGACTGAAAGTGGAACAACGGCCCCCGCCTCTGTGCAGTATACCGCTTCAGCAAGGACGATCTACTGCAACATCACCAATACGGCAGACGCCACCACCGCAGGCTCCTTTACGTTTATTATCGAATACGTGCAGATTGCATAGATCGAAGAGGAGAATGACAGTGTTATCTGGTGAAATTAAGGAGTAGATCATGGCTGATGCTGTAACAACCACCACGGTTATAGATGGTGCGAGAGACGCCATAATCTACTGCACCAATACCAGCGACGGGAGTGGAGAAGCTGCGGTTACAAAAGTAGATGTTTCCGCTCTCTCCTCTCGTCAGGATGGAACGGCTTGCACTGGTGTCAGGATTAAGAAGATCGTGTTCACTAACGTCGGCATGGGCGTGAAGATCCTTTGGGACGCTTCCACCGACGTTATCGCGGCGGAACTTCCTGCTGACTATTCTGATAGCCTTGACTATTCAGACATCAGTGGATTGCCTAACGTGGCAGCTTCCGGAGGGAAAACAGGGGATATTCAGTTTACCACTGTGGGTCATGGCAGTGGCGACACTTATTCCGTGGTTATCCACTGCCTGAAGGAATACTGATGAAGGGTTTGAAATACAATGGCTGTCTCCGGATCTAAGGATTTTGAGCCCAATGTAGCAGACTATATAGAAGAGGCTTTTGAGCGTTGTGGTTTGGAGTTTCGGACAGGCTATGATTCCGCCACGGCTCGAAGGTCTCTTAATTTATTGTTCTCGGACTGGGCTAACCGTGGCTTAAATCGTTGGACTATTAAGCAGGTAAGTCAAACAGTAGCCTCCGGAATATCCGAATATCCAGTAGGTACTATCACAGCGACTGTTGGGGATTCCGGAAGTCTCAGCGTTGGGGAAACCATTACGGGTGGAACTAGCGCGGTCACGGCTTCCATAATTACAAAACCCACCTCCACCACAATAACGGTTACCGTTCCATCGGGAACCTTTACCTCTGGGGAAACCATAACTGGGGGCACTAGCGGGGCGAGCACGACAATTTCGGCTAGCCCAAGTTTAGAGGATACCCAGGCCACTATTGATATTCTAACTGGGGTAATAAGGCGTAGTGATTCCGATATATCTATCGCAAGAATAACTCGGGACACCTATCTAAATATCCCTACCAAAACTACTACGGGGAGGCCCATCCAATTTTACGTGGATCGCCAGATAACCCCTGTAGTTAAGATTTGGCCTGTTCCCGAGAATAGCACAGATATTTTTATTTATGATCGTCTCGTCCGAATAGATGATGTGGATGCTGCGGTAAATACTACCGAGATACCTTTTCGTTTTTACCCGTGCTTGGCGGCAGGTTTGGCCTACTACATATCCCTGAAAAAAGCTCCCGAAAGAATACAGATTTTAAAAGGACTGTACGAAGAAGAGTTTACCCGTGCAGCAGAAGAAGATCACGACATAGCAAGTATTAACTTAGTTCCTTACTACGCCTCTTTGTAAGTGCGGGGTCCTAATGGCTAGATATGCCTCTGATAAACATGCAATGGGTATTTCTGATCGTTCTGGTGCGGCTTATCGCTTACGTCACATGCGTAAGGAATGGACCGGATTTCTTGTTGGGAAAGATGAATGGGAGGCAAAACAGCCGCAATTAAATCCTATAAAGCCCACCGGAGACCCCCAGGCTCTTCGCAATGCCCGCCCAGATAGAACGGAGCCTGCGGTTACTGTCCTTCTTGCTTTTAATTCGTTTCGTTCCGGAAACAGCGGGTCAGCTACCATAACAGTTACGGAACCGGGACATGGGAGAAGCACGGGGGATACTGTTAGATTCCGTTCCGTTAGTTCTTTTGACGGGTTTTCCTCGGATACCATAGAAAGCTCCGATGGATACTCTATAACCAAGGTTGATGACGACAATTATACATTTGCCGCAAGTAGTGGAACCGCAACAACGGGTAGCGTAAAAGGTGGCGGTGGGGACGCCTCTGCGGGCCCCGTAACCGTGAGTGCATGACATGGCTTTCACTTTCACTACACTGAAAACTGCTATTCAGGATTACACTCAGAACACTGAAACCACTTTCGACAGTCAGTTGTCGAGATTTATTTTGAACGCTGAAGAGCGTATTTTGAAAGAATGCCAGTTAGATGTTTTTAGAAAGTCTTCCCAAGGGTCCGCCACTTCTGGAAATCAGTACCTGTCCAAGCCGACAGACTTCTTATCTCAGAACTCGTTGAGCGTTATAAACTCATCTAGTAAAGAATTTCTTCTTTATAAACAGGCAACTATGTTGCAGGATTACACCCCTAATCCAGCAACAACAGGAACCCCTAAGTATTACGCTGACTGGGATGAGGAAACATTCCTGCTGGCTCCTACCCCCGACAGTAACTACACCATGGAATTGCATTATTTTTACCGTCCAACCTCTATAACAACCAGTAGTGATGGTACGAGTTGGTTGGGGACCAACGCAGAATTGTGCCTTTTGTACGGGAGTCTGTGTGAAGCGTATGTCTTTATGAAGGGCGAAGCCGATATCCAGAAAGAGTACACAGACAGGTTTATTGAATCTATTCAATGGCTCAAGAATTTGGGCGAGGGTAAGCAAACCCGTGATGAGTACCGTTACGATAGGGTTAGGAAGGCCGTACAATAATGTTTGATTCGGTTGGTTCTTCTCGGATAAACGATGTTTTCGTATTTACTACTGAGAACAGAGGACATTCTCCTGAAGAAATAGCGGAGATGACCCTGAACAAGATAATGCTTGTTTCCGAGGGGGCTCCTCCAGTCATCCGAGAGCAGGCGCTGGCCCATAGGGATAGATTGAAAGAGGTGCTAGTCTTTTATATGAAAAGGGTGGCGCAGAGTGAGCGGACTACTATTTGGGCTCTACTGAGAAATCAGGGCCATCGTGACTTGGCAGAGATTATAAGGAGGCTGTAATGGCAGTTGGATCCTCCGCAATGTGCGGAACTTTCAAGACAGAAGCAATGGCGGGAATCCATTTTTGGACTCCGCATACACGAACTGGATCTAGCGCAATAAGTGCGGATACGTTCAAGATTGCGATGTTTACAAATAGCTCATCCATCAGTGCTGATACTACTGGTTACACTACCTCTAACGAGGTGTCTGGAACAGCTTACACAGCGGGGGGTAATGCGTTGGCAAGTGTGACACTTGGCTTGGCCGATAACAGCAGTTCTGTACCCACTGCATATTTGGATTTCGCTGATAGCACATGGTCAACTTCTACTATTTCCAGTGCCAGAGGAGCTTTAATCTATAACAGCACGCTAAGTTCTGCGGGTACAGGTTCAACTACTAATCATGCGGCATACCCAGCGGTTGCGGTAATCAACTTCGGCGGGGATAAGTCATCCAGTGCGGGTGATTTTACTATACAGTTTCCGGCAAATGATGCCAATAACGCGATAATCAGGATTGCATAATGGCCCTTATTACTGGCTGGGATAGGAGTACCTGGAACGCAGGAACGTGGAATAGCCCCGTTCCCGTTGAAGTTACAGGTGTCTCTGCGGCCAGTGCAACGGGTTCCGTTACAGTCAATCTCCCCGTCAGCATCAGTGTTACTGGAGTATCCGCCGCTAGCGCAATTGGTTCAGCTTCCGTAGTAGTTCCTGTAACGGTGGCGGTATCTGGAGTATCCGCCGCTAGCGCAATTGGAAGTGCTACAGCAGTAACCAATTCCAATCTTTCTGTTACAGGTGTCTCCGCAGCAAGTGGTATTGGTTCCGTTCAGATAAACTTCGCGTTCAGTGTAGAGGGGGTTTCGGCTGAAGGAATTGTCAATAATGCCCTTGTTTGGAGTGTTATTGACACCTCTCAAACCTCTAGTTTCTCAGAAATAAGTACCACACAAACGCCGGATTGGACAAAAATAGCGGCATAGGAAAAGGCTATGGCATCTTCATACACAACAAGTTTTGGCATCGAAAAAATCGGATCTGGAGAACAATCCGGCGCGTGGGGAACGACTACCAACCACAATCTGGATATTCTGGATCGGATAGCTTCTTACAAGGCGGTGGGCTTAACTGGAACAACCACCACTTTCACTGTCCGAGAAGCATCCCCAGGCTCCGGGACTGAAAATCTTCAGGATGGAATGTACCGCGTGGTTAAGTTCACGGGAGCATTGGGAGGTAATAATACCGTCACAGTGGCTCCGAATACGACGGCTGCTTATTTTATTATGATTAACGCAACCACAGATTCAGGATCCAGTGGACCGTATTCAGTTATTCTGACTCAGGGTAGTGGTGCCAATATAACGATAGAGAACGGTAAATCTGCTCTCGTTTATATGGATGGCGCGGGTTCTGGCGCGGCGGTTGTGGATGCTCTGTCCAACTTGGCCCTCGCTACCATAACAGCTTCTGGAGACATTACCTCTAGCGGAACCTTTAATGCGTTAGGTGATACTGCCGCCAGTGATAAAGCCGCAGTTGGGTACACTTCCGCTGAAGGTCTTATCCTTACAGGTCAGGGTTCGACCAATGACGTTACGATCAAGAATGATGCTGACGCTGATGTCTTAGAAATTCCTACAGGAGGCACAGATGTCACGGTTGTAGGAGACATTACGGCTGGTGGGACGGTAGGCGCTACTGGCGACACCGCAGCGGGAGATGATGCTGCTCTTGGTTACACTTCTGCCGAAGGACTGATCCTTACAGGCCAGGGTTCGACCAATGATGTTACGATCAAGAACGACGCTGATGCTGACGTAATCACAATCGCCACAGGTGCTACCAATGTAGACATCGTAGGAGATGTAACAGCATCTACGGTAAATGCTGATGGGGACACCGCCGCTGGCGATAATGCCACAATGGGTTACACCGCTGCGGAAGGTCTTATTCTTACAGGCCAGGGAAGCACAAACGATGTTACCATTAAGAACGACGCTGACACTGCGGTTATCAAAATTGCAACGGGCGCAACGGGCGTAGAGATAGTTGGGGCGCTAACTTTAGGGACTGATTTAAGCGTAGCTAACGGTGGCACGGGAGCCAGTACATTTACCGCAAACAATGTACTCTTAGGCAACGGAACCTCCGCCTTTCAGGTAATTGCTCCAGGAGCGGACGGCCAAGTTTTAACGTCAACAGGCAGCACTTGGCAGTCGGAGGCACTGTCAGGGGGAAAAATTCTACAAGTGGTTCAAGCGACGAAGACAGACACATTTACTACAACATCCACAAGTTTTACCGATGTCACCGATGTCACTGTAGATATTACTCCGGCGGCGACAAGTAGTAAGGTTCTGGTTCTTCTTACTGGTTTTGTTGGTAATTCCTCCACGGGTAATGCTAATGCTTACTTATCGCTTGTGAGAGGCTCGACCGAAATATTTATAGGTGATGCGGCCAGCAGCCGAGTACGAGCATCGACAACCATTGGGCCGAGTAGGTCTGCCAATGGGATTGCTTACGGCGTAAGTATTGCGTATGTGGATTCCCCCTCCTCAACTTCTTCGACAACCTACAAAGCTCAAGCGCGAATTGGGGGTGAGGGCACCATGGTGGTTGGACGTTCCGGCGATGACTCTGACGCTGACAATGAGGGCCGAGTGCCAACGTCCATAATCGTTATGGAGATAGGGGCATGACAAATATTGCTAGAGCAATCCTTGAGCTCGATTCCACTGCTCAAGTTTCTATTAATGCAGAAGACATTAACCAAATCACTTGGCATGATGGCAATCCCAACAACATTACCGCCGAGCAGATTGTTGCTAAACAGGCAGAGCTACAGTCAGAATATGACGCCCAAGAATATGCAAGAACACGAGAGACTGCATATCCTGCCGTTGGCGATCAGCTTGACATGCAATACTGGGATCAAGTCAACGGAACGACTACCTGGAAAGATACTATTGCAGCGGTGAAGGCAGCACATCCGAAACCAGAATAATGAGACACCTGCGTCCTTTCTTCAGAGGCGTTTATTATGATTATTCTAAGTTAGGGTCACAGGTAATGGCGACAGTTAAAGAAGTTCAGGCGAAACTAAATACCCATGAAGCGGTCTGTGCTGAACGGTGGAAAGAGACCATTGAGCGAATAAAGCGTCTTGAGTTGATTATGATTACTTCTGCTGGAGCGGTGATTATCCTGATGGTTGGGATGCTTTGGAAGATATAAGATGCCCTTGTCAAAGATACAGTTTCGTCCTGGGGTTAACAGGGAAACTACGTCCTACGGAGATGAGAACGGTTGGTATAATTCCGACCTAGTTCGGTTCCGCAAAGGGCGACCCGAGAAAATGGGCGGATGGACCCGTCTTAGTAGCAACACTATAGAAGGAACGGGCCGGTCTCTTCATGTATGGGCCGCGTTAAGCGGCTCCAAGTACATGGGCCTTGGGACAGAGACCAAGTTCTATATAGAAGAGGGTGGGGGATACAACGATGTTACCCCTATCCGAGCTACAACTACTCTTGGAGCAAATCCCCTTAAAACAGGTGCAGCTAGTAGCGCAGTGGTGACTGTGACCGCCCCTAGCCATGGCGCGGTTAATGGAGACTTCGTCACGTTAAGCGGGGCAACGACTACGGATGGGATCACAGCAGCCCAGTTGAACACGGAACATGAGCTTACTCTCATAGACTCGAACAGTTACACGATAACAACAGCGGGTTCAGCTTCTTCCGGGTCCACCGCTGGCGGAGGCTCCTCTGTCGTTGCCACTTATCAGATAAACACAGGTCTCGACACGGTTGTAACTGGCACTGGTTTTGGGGCGGGTCTTTGGGGTGGACTTAGCACAGGCTATGCACAAACTACCCTCAATGACAGTGGCGGGATAAGCGATTCTGACACAACTTTCATTCTGACGAGTGCCTCGGACTTCGAGACAGCGTCTACTACCACCACCGCAGATTTGACTGCCTCAAGCTCCACCATAGCGGGCTCCAGTACAACGGGGTTTCCTAGTAAAGGTACCATTAAGATCGGAAGCGAAAACATTCGCTATGGAACCAATGCAGGGAATGTCTTTGGGGATCTGACAAGGGCGGACGACGGCACTACGGCGGCGAGTTCCTCCAGCGGGGCTACCATAACCTTTGTTGGACTTGTCCTGATTGACGATGAATTACTCCAGTACACGGGCAAATCATCCAATACGATTAACGCGGGAGTCGCCAGGGCAGCCAGAGGAACTACGGCAGCGGCCCATGATGATGGTGCAACAGTTAAAGAAGCCAATGACTTTGTAGGATTCGGGCACGCCTCGGCCACCGCCGCAGAATCAGGATCAAATATTCGGCTGTGGGCTCAAGATAACTGGGGCGAAGATCTTGCGTTTAATGTCCATGACGGTCCACCTTATTATTGGGACAAGACCCTTGGTCTGGGAAACAGGGCCACGACCTTTGCCTCGCAGACCGGAGCCTCGGATGCCCCGACCATTACCCGAAGACTTATGGTTTCTGGCGCAGATAGGCATGTTGTATGTTTTGGATGCAACCCCATAAACGAGACGGCCCAAGACCTGTTAATGATCCGCTGGTCAGATCAGGAAGGTCCTTTTGATTGGACCCCCACCGCTACCAACACAGCAGGATCCCAGAGGATTTCCTCTGGTTCCGAGATAATCTCTGCCCAGAAGACACGCCAGGAAATGCTGGTTTGGACGGATACCTCTCTTCATGCCATGCGTTTTGTGGGACCGCCATTTACTTTTGGCGTCAGTATGCTGGCAAACAATGTGTCAATAATAGGGCCAAATGCCGTCACAACTGTGGGAGACAAGGTATTCTGGATGGACCGGGAGAATTTCTACGTCTACACGGGCCGTATCCAGGTTATTCCCTGCACCCTCCTTCGTTACGTGTTTGATGACATCAATCTAGAACAGAATTTCAAATGCTTCGCTGCATCCAACAAGATGTTTGACGAGGTGTTCTGGTTCTACCCGAGTGCCGATGCGTCCGAAATAGACCGCTACGTTAAGTTCAATTTCACGGAGAACACATGGGATCTGGGAACCCTTTCCAGAACTGCGTGGGTAGACTACGGAATTCACAACAATCCAAGGGGCTCCGGCCAAGTAAGCAGCACGAACTATGTCTACGTTCACGAAAGCGGCGATGATGACGATGGCACCGCCATGACATCTTTCATTGAATCCGCTGATTTCGATCTTGGAGATGGTGAGCAATTCATGTTCGTGGATCGTTTGATACCGGATATAGACATAACCAGTACCGATGCAGACGCTTCCGTGAACTATATCCTGAAAACGAGGAACTACCCTGGAGATAGTCTCGCAACGAACTCTACAAATGCCGTTAAGGCGTCCACTCAGCAGTCTTTCCTGCGGAGCCGTTCGAGGCAAGCTGCCTTACGAATTGAGAGCGATACGACGAATATAACCTGGACCTTGGGCGACCTCCGTCTGGGATTACGACCTGATGGGAGAAGGTAAATGGAATGGGCGATAATGACTTTCGGAGGGAAACTGTGCTGCATTTTTGCCTCCGGCTGCGGCGGTTTGGCTAATGTCCTGACGAGCCGCAAGTGGAATCTTGGGGCGTTGAAGGATATCGCGGTCGCTGTGATTGTTGGGTGGATTGCGGCTGAGTTTTTTATCCCTGCCGCGATGGCCTATTTCCAGTTCAGCGATCAGATCGCAATCGCCTTGGCTTTCGTCATCGGCTATTGCGGCATCAGGTTGCTGCCAAAGGTTGAGGAAGCCCTCATGCGCCGGATCAAGTAAGAAAATGGCTAAATTACTGGATCACGCGATGCCTATGGCTCCCGATCAATACGACCCGGATGCCTTTGTAAGGATTCTACGGGACCTTGAGATGGCCCTGACGAAGATGGATTTCCCCTCCGTGGTGAGCGGGGAAGACGACACCAACGGCGTGACGTGGTTCATGGAATAATGGCTTCAGCGTATAAAAATGTTGCCGTTCTGGTAGGCGCGACAGGGGATGTCACCGTCTATACGTGCCCAAGCGCCACTCAGGCCATTGTTAAGAACATAAATTTGTACAATAGTCATTCTGGGACTATAGTAGTATACCCAAAGATAACCGACAGTTCCGCTTCTGTAACGGTCACGTTGGAGAAGAACAGCATAGGAACTCTCGCAGACGTGTCTCTCGCAGGCCCCTTCGTTCTGGAGGCCAGCGACACGCTTATATTCAACTGTGATACAGCGTCGAAGATTTATGTCTTTGCGAGTGTTTTGGAGCTTTCGTAATGCTACAGCAAACCCATTACATACAAGATACCGGCATAGGATCCTTTGCAGAAGCTTCACCTGATTATGATCTAGCGCCAGTTGGTCTTGGTTCCTTCCAAGACCAAGCCAAGAAATTGGCGGAGTTTGGACGGAACGGCGACATTTACGTGGTTCATGCCGCCGAGGGCGAGACAGTCATTCCCTTGGAAGTCCTTAATGCCAACCCGAAGGTCCGGGAACTTCTCTTTGGTCAAATGCGCGAAATGGGCCTTGATCCGCAGGAATTCGTCATAGGGAACGAGCTTAACAGCATAAATCCTGTTACGGGTCTGCCTGAATTCTTTTTCAAGAGCATATTCAGGTCCGTCAAGAAGGCCGTCAAGAAGGCCGCAAAAGTTGCCAAGAAACTCGCACCTATCGTCCTTCCGATAGCGGCCTCTGCTTTTGGTATCCCGTTCCTCGGGCCTGCATTTGGCGCAGGAACATTTGGCGCAGCTTTTCTGGGCGGCGGCATAGGAACCCTGGCTGGCGGCGGAAGTCTCAAGGACGCTTTTAAAGTGGGCTTGGTTTCGGGGGGCACGTCTCTTGCCTTTAGCGGGATAGGCTCTTTATTCAACAAGGGTACGAGCTTTGGGGATGCTGTTACGGCCAACCTTACGGGGAGAACACCTATTTATGGCTTCGATACTCTGGGCAACAAGACGCTACTGGGACATAAAATGGCGGCTTCTCCTGGGGCAGATTGGTTTAGCTCAAGTGACGCAGCAAAAGCCAGTGCAGCAGCATCCGAAGCTCAATGGGGCCAGATACTCGGCGGAGATCCTATAGGAGGAGTGACGGGGGAATTCTTCGGCACACCAACAAAGCAAAGTCCGGGCTATGTTCCCCTTGAGACTATGCCGGTAAAGTTGACGCCGGACTCTTGGACAGTTCCCGTTTCTCTAGCTGAGACACTTACGCCCTTTGAAGAAGCGGCACGGTTGAATCTTCCATTTGATGAGCGCGGGTACTACATCGGTCTCGATGGACAACATATTTATCCCGATGCAACCATTACTGGTCAACCTATGGGGACTGGAAATTTACAGCAAGCGTTGGGAACGCGGGTTGTCGATGAGCCTGAAGTTGCGAAACGGGCGGGTTTCTTTGACACAGCGGGCGACCTTTTATTTGGAAAAGCTCCGAGCGATAGGACCCTTCACCAAGCGGCAGCGGCTTTAGTTGAAAATAATCCTACTTTATATGGTCCCGCGACTGATAGAGGCGCGGCACGTGCTATGGAATATGTAACCAAAAAACTTTCGCCCGGTCTAATTAGGAAATACGGCCCGTCTGTGGCTCTTGGTCTTGGAGGGACTTATCTTGCCGGGGGATTTGACCCACAGGAAGGGGACGAGACAACCGTGGCGGATCTCGCGGGAGTGGTTCCCCGTGGGCCGTCAGGGGCCGAACTGGTAGAGCAAGACCCGTCACAGTATATGGTAGCACAACTGGACCCCGCGCAATTTACCCCAGAAGGGACACCACTTATCCCGACGACATTCCCCGCGCTTCTCGCTGCGAGGGGCGGCATGGCCGAGTTCCCACGTCGCGATCTTCTTGTAGAGGGTCCCGGAACCACACGCTCGGATGACATCCCAGCCATGCTCTCAGACGGAGAATTCGTAATGAACGCCCGAGCCGTGCGGGGGGCAGACCCAACGGGGCGCGGCAATCGTTATGCAGGAGCCCAGAACCTCTACAACATGATGCGTAACTTCGAGATGAAAGCCTAGCCATGGTAGAGAGAACCATTTCAGAACTCATACAGCGCGAAGCCCCGGAGATTGAGGCTCTAAAACTGGGCCTCATCCGGTCTGCAAAAGACCTCTCCGACATAGGGATACAACTTCCCCCGCAGCAGGTTGCCGGTTTTTCCGGCTTGCAGACCCAAGCGCAGCAGGCCGCGCAGCAGGCGGGTGGTATTGGGGGCTACCAGCCCCTCTTGACAACGGGCGTGGGGACACTTGGTACGGGCCTTGGTACATTGGGCGCGGGTTTGGCTACACTGGGTCAGGTTCAGGCACCAATAACTGCGGCCCAGCAAGCTGCCGCAGGAGCCGGGCAGTTATTTGCCCCAACAGACCTTTCTGCCTACACCAACCCGTTTCAGCAGCAGGTTATAGATACCACACTTGCAGAAATAAACCGGCAGGGCGAAATGGCCCGCAACCAGCTTGCGGCACAGGGTGTCAGAGCAGGTGCACTTGGCGGGAGCCGTTTTGGAGTACAAGGCGCGGAACTGGACCGCAACCTAGCCGACTCCCGCGCCAGAGCCCTCGCACAATTAAATGCACAGAACTACGCCCAAGCTTTAGGAACCGCACAAACAGCCTTCGAGAACCAGCAACGCAGACAGCAACAGCAGTCACAACTATTTGGCGGTATAGCTGGCTTGTACGGGAACCTAGCCGGGCAACAGGCGGCTATCGGCGGACAACAGGCTGGTATCGGCGGACAGCAGTTAGGTGCCGCCGAACTCCAACAGGCTACAGGTCTCAAGAACATTGCGGGGTTGCAACAGCTAGGTCAGGAACAGCAGCGCCAGCAGCAAGCTGTGCTGGATGCCGAAATGGCAAACCGGCAGCGCCAGTTGTACGAGCCGTACAGCAGGCTTTCGTTCCTGTCCGATATTTACAAGGGCGCTCCCTCTACACAAACCACCCTCGGTTCCCAAGTAGCCCCGAGCCCACCAACGCCGTCCGCTTTCCAACAGGTGGCGGGTTTCGGGACTGGACTCCTTGGAACCGCAGCCGCCGCCAAACAACTCGGCGGTCTATTCTAACGAGGAAAAATCCATGGCAGGTATATACGACCGAAGAATGTTTCGGATGCAGGCTGGCGGCATGATGCCTCCCATGCAGGAAGCTCCCATCGACCAAATGTCTTTTGTCAGCCCGGAACAGGAGGCACAGATTTATCAAGAAGCGCAAAACCTGCCGCCCGAAGTTTTGCAGGCAGCGGATCGGGATCTCGCGTCCACGGTACAGGACATGACCGCAGATGAAGTTAATGCCGCAGTGGGAGATGAAGTCGCCCGCAGCGTCGGCAATCTGGAGGCAGCAGGTGATTACCGGGACGTTATGAACGCCGTCTGGGAGGACGATGCGGATATTGAAGCCTACCGTAACAAGCTCGCGGAAGTCGTCGGCTGGGAAGATGCAGACCGCACACCGGATTCCGTTCTCGCCCTTGTCCAACCAACACTTCAGCTTGCCCAAATAGATCAGGGCATTGGAGCCTTGATGCAGGAGGAGTTGGCCGAAGTAGGGGCTGTTGGAGGCGGCATCACGGACCTTGGACCGGAGGGCGCTGTGGCGGAAGGCATGTCCGCAGAAACCAACGCACTGGTCAACGCAGTGGGGAACATGGCTCAAGGCCCATCAGGCATGATGGCACCTGGAGAAGGGCCTGCGGGCATGGATCCAAGGATGCTACAGGCAATGATGCAAGGCGCAGGGCCCATGGGCCAAGGCATGGTCTAGGGGATTCTGATGGCAGCTAACGATACAGGCATCGGGGCCGCTACTCGCGTAAGCCGTGTTCGGAACTTTCTGGACACCCTGGAAGCTACGCACGGCCAAGGTATTTTTGCCACGGACATGGGTACGGTTCGTGCGCGGGAGGCCGAACTCGCAAAATACCTTGGAGCCACGGATTACGCCAAGCAGCTTACGGACGCTCAGGGTATGGGTAAATTACAGCTTGCCCTTGCTCTGGCCCAACGGGGCTTCGCGGCGGCAGGCGCTCCGCCTATGCGGGGGGAAACTCCTGTTAGCACGTTATCCAGAGAACTTCTCTCTCCATTAGCCGGGGATGCAGGCGCTGTTGCCACGCAGATGATGCAACAAAAGCAGGCTCTGAACGCTGCCCAAAGACAGGAAGAGCGCCAGCTAAAACTTGCGGCCCTTCAAGATGTCAAAACGCAGGCCACCGACCGTCGGGAGCTTGCTCTTAAACTGATGCCGGACCTCAAGACGGACACGGGCATTTCATCACTGCAAGAGAATGTCGAATTCAATTTTGAAGGTCAGCCTATAGTAGGTAACGTAGTTGTTTACCGAAGCAAGGATGGTACAACTCAAGTTATAAGAACTTTAGGGGAGCATAAAACAGACGATGGTACGGTGATCCCTGCCGGAACTCTTGTATCAGGGTTTTCTAAAACAACTGCCGATGGAACTGACAAACAGGGAACTCGTGGTTTTGCAAGACGAATAGGGGATGACGGTAAACCAACTGGCCCGATATTCCCTGTCAATTATACTTATGATGGCGCTACATACAAAGCAAGAGCGGTAGGAAGTAAGGATAAGACCCCGCTTATTTTTGAAGGCGATGGTATAAACGCTGTTTATACTAACGAAAAAGGCGAGACTCTGGGTTCTGGAACAGGAACCGGTGAGCCTGCGGTTTATGACATGGGGTTGGCGAGAAAGTGGATCCCAGACCCTAAAAATCCAGACAAACTTATTCTTGGTCCGATTGAAGAAACGAAAGGTATGCGGGTAAATGGCGTCCTGATACAGGTGGTCCCTTCCCCAGACGGTACAAAAAACGTACCTATAAAAATGGGTAACTTAATGGGCGAGTATCAATATTACGAAAAGCCCACGGCAACCGCCGCACCCACGGATACGAACGACCCTAAGTTTAAGGCGACTTTTGCTGGGCTTTTGGCAAATCTGGCGGGTATGCGGCAACGTATGGGTCTCGGTCAAAAAGGTATGGCTTTTGATCCCGCTAAATTCAACATAAACCGAGACTTAACACCTGGAGAGGACTTCCCCTTTACCCGTGTGGACGGCAAGGATCTGACTGAGGAGCAACAGGCGAACTACGCGAGAAACTTAAAGAATGCTTACTTTAATACACTTAAAGCCATAAAAACGGGGGAAGATTATGCAGACTTAAATCGGTCTTTTGTCACAGGTTTTCTTGATTATGACGTAGAAAGTCTGGGCCTCCCCCTTGCCGATGTGGGAAAAAGACTGACAACCCGACCACAAGATATCAAAAGGGCTTATGTTGGCGCGGCGCAAGGTTTTGAAGAAAACAGAAATGCAGCGACAACAATAGATTCTTTGCCACTTCCGGTAGGACCAGCAGCCCTGCGCTCCGGTATTGGAAGAGTGGTTCTTTATAACCAACTGGGTGTTCAGTTTGGAGAAACCACGCAAGCACCCAAAGCCCTTGCTCCAGATGCTTCTCCGCCAGACGTGGCTGCGCGGGCCAACGCTGTGGGAAATTTGGACCGCGCCGACATCCAGACACGGTCCTTGGCCGAACTCGAAGCGAGAAGTACAAGACTTGGACGCAAGTTAAGACCGAGGACTGCTTACACACTGGAAACACAATTACCAATAGTCGGAGAAGCCTTGGAAGCACGACAGGATATATTAAGAGGCGCTCTGAATGATTCTGACGGAAGGGAAATAGGCGAAACTACGGGAAGGTCCCTTGATACGCTTGCGATGCTGGACAGATTAGACGCCCATCTGAAGCTGTCTGGCATTGGGGGCTTTATTACTGGTCCTTTAGAATATGTTTTCAAGTCTAGATTTAATATAGAAATTGGTGCTTGGATAAGAACACGTGAAGGTCAGGAGGCAGCCAATGAGTTAATGGCGAGTCTTCCTATTCTACAGCAATTAGTGGCCCGTGATCTTGCGAGAGGAGTCGGAGAAGAGCGCATATCCGACAGGGATCTAAGAGGCATCCAAACAACCTTGATAAACCTAAACAAGGCCGATGGTTTTAATGCGGACACCCTGCGACAGTTAAGGAATTATCTGAAGGGTTCCGTTAAGCACTCTCTGGATTATGTGGGCAGTTACTATCTTCCTGATGAAACCTTGCGCCGCGCCGCCCAGTTAGGCATTGATGTTAAAAGCATAAAGGGAAGAAACGGTTACTACAGTCCATATCTTGCGGACCAGAACTACGCCGTAACCAAACAACCTGTACCAAGTTACTCGAAGGCTTACCAAGATCAACTTCTGGATGACAGCATATTTGGTTACGTCGCTGAGAGAGGTGGTGTAGGTCAGCCAACCCAGTTCAGGTTACTTAGAACGGATGACGACGGAAACGCAATTCCAATACTGGATAGAAAAGGCAACGCAACTGGAAAGTATAAGACGGTTACAATTCCTAAAGCAGAAGGTTGGCAGGCTGCTATAAAAGATCAAGCAATGCTAGATTTTAACAGGAAATACCTGCTACAGACGTACAGGTTAGATAGGTAAAATGGCAGAAATCACGCATCCGGATTTCCCAGATATAGTCATAGATACCGGCACTGGCCTACAGGGGAAGGACGGTTTCTGGACATACCAGGCGAGGAAAGGAGGGGGGAATTATTTTGACCTTCCGTCTTCTACTCCTTTTGGCCCAGAGGCTTTAGAGGCCGGGATAAATAATCCAGGGACAGACGTTCCTGGAAATGTAGCGGCGCTCCTGAAAGGTCTACAGTTTTCTGAACAGGGGAGGCCGGGAATAGTTAAAGGAACCATACTCCCCGCTATTCATAAAACACCAGCCAACATTCTCGGTCTTCCTATGGAAGCCGCGCAGGCTATGGCGCATGCTTTACTGGACACTCCGATAAACCTTGTTGACTGGGCTTTTGGTGGTTTTGAAGGCGACATGCCGGGCACGAGGCATTTTTCTACTGCAACGCCGTTTGGGGGTGTTGGGTCCATAGCCCGTGGGATGCAGAACGTAGGGGACTGGGCCCGTAGAGGACAAGAATGGACCGAGGAAGCCGGGTGGTATGTAGAAGTTCCAAACCTTCCATATAATTTGGATCTTGGTCTTGGGGGTACAAGGTGGGGTGCCGGAACACCTCTAAATCTTTTTACCTTTACCACGGACATTGATGAAAGCACCAAGGCCCGTAGGTATGCCTCGTTAATCACGCAAATCATAGGCGCGGCCCCCGTGGAAGGTGCCCTTATTGCCAATATGGCAATCAAATTGGCAAGAACCACAAAAAATCCTACGACGAAGCATGTTTATGAAGCCATAAGCGAGCTGCACGCAGGACATCCTCTTGCAGCGGCGGCGGCTGAAACGGCCATGGGTGCGGCTGTTGGCGGCGGGATGGTAACTTCGATCTCGGCGCTTGAGGCGGCTTGGCCGAACGCCCCGCAATGGGCGAAGAACACAGTCATGGCGGGCGGGGGCCTTCTCCTTCCCGTAGGGGCGATGACGGCTGCTTCAATGGCCTGGGACATAGGAATCAAGACGCCAGTTATACGTTTCCCACTGAGGGTTCTTGCCGGGATGATGGAGAGTGTGACTCTTACTGGAGCGCAAAAAGCAGCGGCCCGAGCACTACAGTCAAAGGGCGGCGACTGGAAAGACCGCCACGAAATGCTTGGTGTTATAGGGCAATTCAGACTTGCCCTTATAGAAGGCCGGAACATGGACCCGGCAACCCGTATTGCCTTCACAACACCCCAATTGTTTCGGAACGAAGCAAGGCTTCTGGAAGCGAAATTAGATGCAGCCGCACCAGGGATGCCCCGCGACGAGGTCGATGCACAGCGCAAGCTTATAGAAGACATCCGCATGGCTGCTGACTTCCAAGAAGGGCAACTCAAAACACTCTCCACTGACGACGGCGTGGGGGCGGAAGCTTACGCCAAATACTCCGGGCGGATGATGGATAGAAGGGATTCTATTTTTTCTGCTTTCAATGACGCCATTCTAAAACTGGATCTCGGTGGAAGATCCGACGCCGGGGTGGGCTATAAAATTATACAAGAAGATTATGATCTGGGTCTTGCGACAGGAGCTTTTGAATTTAACACCAACCGCATGAGGGCCTTCCAGGAAGGGCATTTGGAGTTAAGGCCGGAGCAGATCCAGGATATGTCCAAAGCTTTTGATGCCGTTTTAACAAAGATGGAGGAAGGATCCCAGGCGGCTATAGCGGATGCCGAGAGACGGGTTGCGGCTATCCGCGATGGTATGCCGGAGAACATAAGTGCCAAGGACCGCCAGTTATTTAATATGTGGATTCGCCGCGAAATTGAAACGGCCTACCAGGAAGTGGACGCCATGGAAGACCTCCTGTGGCACAACATAAGTGGCCTCAATAGACCAAAGACGGAGTCTTATTTCACTCCTGACGGTGATGATCTGGGTCCGCAGATACTTATAGATGGCGTTCCCATAGGCGAACACTTTGCAGCTAAAGCAGCGGCCCTCAAGGGAGGCGAGCCCGAAAACCAGAGCAAGTGGCTCTGGAAGCTGTCCGGGCGTGATGCACTGATTGACCAAGCCGCCAAGGGTGGTGGACCCAATGCAGAAAAAATTGCGAGACAAAATGTAGTAATCAAGAACAACGAAAGAATCGTCGCTCAGAGACAACAGGAACTTGACGCTGCTTCCGCAAAGTTTAAAGCAGCGGGGGATATCCCTTACGAAAGTACCGCTTACAGAAATGCTATGGCCCGAGTGAGGCAACTTGAGGCCGAATTAGAAGCTGTTCCCGCTCACCAAACCCCCCGCATAAATAGCACCAGAATAAAACTGGAAGGGGCCCGTGCAAAAGTTGTAGAGTTACTTAGGGCCGAAGCCGTGGACCCGAACCTGACCAGAGCGGAAACTGCTTTTAATACAGCCCAGACACGACTAAACGACGCACAGATAAAACTTGATACAGCGCGGGACAATATTGAAATATCTTTGAGTAAAGGCGTTGACCATGAAGGCAACCCGGTAAATCTCGACAACGAAATCGTAAACAGGAGTGTGCTGGACGTCCAAAAGGTAGGCGGCGTTCTCGTTGGACGAGAAGCTCAGGAACTTCAAAACATAATCTCCCACCTCAAAGCTGAACTGAGTTTTGAGGACGGAAGACCCAACCGGAAACCCGCCAAGATAACGGCCATAGGCGATTTAATTGATGATCTGGAGAGAGCCATAGCGGACCCGGAGAACTTCTCCGTGGACACGATTGCACTGGATGCTGCCCGCCGCATGACGGATCTCAAGCACGGCCTATTCACGAAGGGTGCTGTTGGGGAGTTGAGAGCGCGTACCACGAGAGGCGAAGCAAAAGTCCCCCCGGAAAAAACTATTGAAAAAATAGCCCCAACTACGGGTCAAGAAACTAACCTGCGTCAGTTGGAAACCGCTCTTGCCGGGCGGCATAGGTTAATGACCGGACAAGGAACACCTTTCCGGATGACCACGGGGAAAGATGGAAAGGTGGTCCCCGAGCTAGATCGAGATTTTAATCTTCAAAAATACTCAGAAGCACCTCCCGCACCGTTCGAGGCGATCCGAGTTGACGGGGGGCGATCCTTGGGTTTTCGGCTTGCCGAAGGCACCCAACCCACCCCCGTCAACATAGAAATGGTCCAAAGAACTTTGTGGGACAGGTTTAAAGGATTCGGCACCGGAGACAAGTTCAGTTCAACAGCAGCGGCCCGGTGGATCGAAAATAACGATGCTGCAATTAGATGGCTTAGAGAGGCAACCGGAAAAGACACGGGCTTCGAGGACTTAGCAAATGCGAAACGCATTGTTGAAGCTATACGGCATGCGGACATCAGTAAGTTGGACGATACCGTAAGAACCCTGAGAAAAAACGGCGCATTTAACGAAGATTTCACGGAGGAAGGCTATCGGTTATTGGTTAGAGAAGCAGCGCAAAGAGAGTCCAATCTCCAGTCCGCCGCTATATTCCTAGATAATCCGGAACCCTTAACCATTGGTACTAAATTCCTAGCTAAATTTAGAACGAACCCCGAAGTTCTACGGAATACGCTTAAAGTCCTCGAAAGCGGCGTACTTCCAGATGGCAGCAATCCCGCTCTTGAAGGTTTTAGACAGGCGGTGGCGGAAGGTCTGATCCGCGAGGCTTTGACCAAGCCGGGATCCAGCACTAATGCTGGAAAGGTAGCAGAGCAGCTTTCAGCACATCTTGGAACAACCGTGACACTCTGGGACCCCCAAGCCCTTCTCAAGCTGGCGAAAGATCCAATAATTAGAAGGCTCCTTGGGGAAATGTACGGAGAGGCTGCGCCAAAAGTTTTTGGCGAGATTGCCGAAGCAGCGCGGCTACAGTCACCTATTGGTCCTGCCGCCACACCCGGAGTTAAAGTAAGAACTGGGGTTTCCGACACTTGGGCTGGTTTTATTGGCCGGTGGATAGGTGGAGTGGCCTCCGACATCATCCCCCTGGGCTCTCCAAGCAAGCTGTGGGCTCCGGCCACTGGGCGCCAACTCGGTATGGAGGCCCTGGCCGACGTGCGCGGAAGCAGCATAGACAGGTTACTCGTTGACCTCCTGATGGAGCCGGAACTTGCTGTCGTCGCCATGGAAAAATTTCCCGTATCAAATCCCCAGGCCAATGCGCTATGGCAAACAAGACTGCGGCTCTATGCTCACCAAAAGTTTATCGGGGACAACGCAAGGCGTATTCAACAGCTTAGAAACGTGCCTGGAGTTCTGTATGAGGTAGGGGAACCCACAAAATATCAAGAATTCGGCGACGACGAAGAAATCCGCTTTCGGAGGGGACCCCGGACATCTCTTCGGGAACCCACGGGAACAAGACCGCGTCGGGTGGCATCTAATGTGCCACCTAATGTGCCATCGCCGAGGGCTCCCGTTCAGGGGTCGGTGCTTAGTCGGGTCAGTCCCGTGGGACAACAGCCCATGCCAGTGGGACCACGGCCCACGGGTCCAGTCTCGCAGGAAACACTTGCTGGCCTAAGCCAAGTGGGGCTTCCACTTTTTGCAAATTATGGTGGTCATATAACCGCAGGAGCGGGTAGCGGAGTAGGCCGCAACGAAGAATCCGGCATCATGTCTGTCCGATGCAAGCCCCGCCAGATAGTTGGATGAAGCTGTCCCAGCACTTTTCTCTAAACGAGCTTACAAAATCCGGAACGGCAATACGCAAGGGCATCGACAACACGCCAAGCGAGACAGAGGTCGAAAACCTTGTCCTGCTTTGCAGCATGGTGTTGGAGCCCGTCCGGGAACATTACGGGATTCCTTTTGCGCCGAGCAGCGGGTTTCGTTGCCTTGAGTTAAATCGTGCCATTGGCTCCGCCGACACATCCCAGCACGTACTGGGAAAAGCCGTAGATTTTGAAATACCCGGAATTGACAACAAACGGGTTGCTCTGTGGATAAAAGAAAACTGCATCTTTGACCAGTTGATTCTGGAATTCTACAGGGAAGAAGAGCCTACCGGCGGATGGATCCACGGTAGCTATGATATAGACAGAGACCCACAGAGAATGTCGGCACGTATCTTCAACGGTAGAAACTGGACCTCCCTGTAAAAACTAAAAACAGTTCCATTCTTTAAGAATTTTCTCCAGATGCTCTATCCGCTTCTCCAGATTTAACATTTCATGCTTTTGCCACAAGCCGGTTGCGCCGCCTAGAACAGCAGATTCTATCGGTGAGCATCCCAGAACTGGAAGAATTAAGGCAAAGACAACTGCTTTTGGTATCATTTCAGCCAGTTTTTGGATTATCCAACTACAACGTGTTTGTGTGAATAAAGTTTGCCTAACCTTTCCCAGTAGTCCTCACGGGATTCTGGGTTATCATTATACATATAAAAACTTTCACCCAACCACACCCCCGTGAAATTAGCTGGGTTTCGTCTGAAACGAATCCTCGCTCTGGGTATTTCCTCGTAATCACGATTAAAAGCAGTTAACAGTAATTTATCATCCTTATCTGATGTAAAACAGTATGGAACCAGCAAACGATATGCCTGCAATACAGATTCGTGTTTAATGAAGAAAGTGTTGACATTTATTTCAGAATTTATTTCAGCCATTCCCGCGCATCCTCTCCTAAAATGGTGTCAGCAATCTTAATTTTGCTGCGAAGGGCCTCCACGATCTTCTGGTCTATGGTCCCCGGAGATATCAGGTCAATGTATGTGACCTTGTTTTCCTGCCCAATACGGTGGGCCCGGTCCTCCGACTGTATCCTAAGCTCCAGATCGTAAGAGTTGCTGTAGTAGATGACGGTGTTGGCGGCGGTGAGGGTAAGCCCGAAGCCGCCCGTTTTAGGGTGCCCCACGAGGAAACGCAATCCTGATTGCCGATCTTGGAAAGATTCCACGATCTGTTGGCGATCAGAATCCGGCGTCTCCCCGTGGAGCGTTGCAACCGCCTGTACGTCATGGCGGTTACGCAGGGCCTCGGCAATCGAGCGAATGTCCATGGTCCATGTCGCCCAGATGATTGCCTTACCCTGAAGCTCGCCGCAGATATCGAGAAGCTCGTTAAGCCTGTTTGATTTAATTGGGTGTACCTCACCAGCGTCATCCGTCAGATGCCCCAGGCAGATCTGTTGCAGGCGCATGATCTGGGTCAGAACATTCTGAGTGGTTGCCAATTCCCCGCTTGCGAGGCGAGCCAGCGCCAGATGCCTCATCTGCGTGTAGGCGTCGGACTGCTCCTGAGTCAACTCAACCTCACGCTTCATGTAGACCTTGTCTGGAAGATCGAGGCAGTCTTCTTTCCTCACGCGGTAAGAGTGGGCTTCCAGGACGTCTGTAAGCTCGTCCAGACGCCGAAAGCCCACGACGTGGTTAAAGCTGTGGGCTCCCATCGTGCGGCGCTGTACCACGGCATAGCGGCTCTGGAAGGTGTAATAGCTCTTGAAGCCCAGTATTTTAGGACTGAGGAAGTACATCTGGCTGAACAAATCCATCGGAGACTTGGTGACAGGAGAACCCGTCAAAATACGACGCATTGCCGCACCACGGCCCACGGAGCAGATTGCCTTGGTCCTCTTTGCCTGACGATTTTTGATGGTGGTGGATTCGTCCACACCCATGAAAACCTTGAATTTCCCTACAAAGAACTCAGCGACATCCACGCCCTTCTTGGTGCTGAACGCCTCGACGTTCATTAAAAGAAATTTAAGCTTCCCGTTCTTTTGGTATAGGTCCTTTAGTTCCTGCCGCTTGGTTTTCGTGAGGTTCGGCTTCCACAGAACGATCTCCCGCTCTATGCGATCCGGCAGATGCGTTTCTATCTCTCTCACCCAGTTAGCGATGACGCCTTTCGGCGCTACGATAATTGCTAGGTTGATCCGCTCTTGCTCGAAGTTGTAGCCGATTGTATCCAGGCAAACCTTGGTCTTGCCGGTGCCCATGTCCATGAGAAGCGCATATGTTCCGGAATCTACGCTGGCCTCGAATGCCTCGCGCTGATGCCGATAGGGCTTGGTTTTAAAAAGAAATTTTCTCATAAAGATTTCTCTTGCCGCCCCCCATAAATACCCATATAAGGGACGTTGACGGTTAAGTCAACCGCCGATGGATGAAGCAGGAGAAACGAATGAAGGATTTATTACAGGAGATGGCTTCCGACGCCGGAAGCACCGCTGACAAGATAGACAGACTCGAAGACGACCAACTCGACTCAATTGCGAAACTGGCAAATAATGCCGCGAACCTTGAGCAAATAATAGTCACGACGGAGGAACTGCTCAAGGAGCAAAAGCGGGCTCTTTATAAAATTACGGACGAGCAACTCCCGGAAGCTCTCGAAACGATGGGCCTCCAGAAGTTTACGCTTATGGACGGAGCGGAAATTTCCGTCAAACCTGTCTATGGCGCGTCCATACCGAAGAATCGAAAAGAAGAAGCTTTCAAATGGCTCCGCGACAATGATTTCGGAGACCTCGTGAAGAACAATGTCACGGTAACTTTTGGGCGCGGGGAAGATGGGGATGCAAAGACCTTTATAAACCTCTGCGGAATGAGAGGATATACCCCGAGCCAGCTTGAGAAAGTCGAGCCGATGACGTTGAAGGCATGGCTACGGGAAAGAGTCGAAGCGGGGGACGCCGTCCCGCTAGATTTATTCGGCGCATACATATCGCAACGTGCAACGATCAAGAGGAGCAAATAGACATGGCCCGAACGGCAGTATCGAAGAAAAACGGCAAAAACGGCAAAAACGGCAAAAACGGCAAAAGCAAACAAGCGGTTGCTGTAATGAGCGCCACGATGTTTGCGAAAGATGCAGGCAGAGGCGTAAATGATCTGAATTCAGAGGATCTTGCAATTCCTTTCCTAAAGGTTCTGCAAAAAATGTCCGATGAATTGGACGATCTGGACAATGCCAAGGCTGGAGACATTTACAACACCGTCACAAAAGAAGTGGTCAAAGGTGGGACTGGCGTCCGCGTGATAAACTGTGCGTATAACTTACAGCACATCGAATGGGAGCCGCGTGGAACGGGCTCGAAGGCACCTCTTAATATTTATGGTGCAGGCGACGACATCCCAAAAACCGAGCGCGGCGACGACAATAAGGATTACATCGTCGATGGAGATGGTCGTTACCTCGAAAAGACGGCACAGCACTACGTGCTCATAATTGATGAGGATGGCGTGACGCAGCAAGCTCTCCTGCCCATGAAATCGACACAGCTAAAGAAGTCGAAGCAATGGAACTCCGCCATGCGGTCTCTCAAGATGAAAGACGCCAGCGGCAATATATTTACCCCGCCACGTTTCGGCCACATTTGGCGTCTCGAAACCGTGGCCGAGGAGAACAAGAACGGCTCCTGGCATGGCTGGCAAATCTCAAAGGATTCACAAATCGAAGATCCCGGCCTCTATGCCGAGGCAAAGTTCTTTGCAGACTCAATTCAAGCAGGAAAGGTGAACGTGCAACATCAGCGAGAGGATTCATCCGCCTCTTCTGACGAAAACACACCCTTCTGAGTTGGGGGGAGAGGGGGGGAGGTCTTGACTCCGCCTCCCCCTTTTTCTTTGGGATGAAAAAAGAAATCGAAAGATTCGCACGACTTTTCCGTGGCTTGAACCGGGCCTACGGTGCCGTAGACCTGACCGGAAAAGACGCGAGCGGCAAGTGGAAGGGCAAATACAAATTTGTCCACGAACCACGGACCAGTGCTACTTATGCCGCACATCTAAGCGGTAAAACAAGCATTGGTGTTGTCCCGATAAACGAGAACAACGTATGTGTCTGGGGCGCAATCGACATCGACCAGTATCCGTTGGATCATTCCGCGATACTAAAGAAACTCCAGGAACTTGACCTTCCCCTCGTTGTCTGCCGCAGCAAGAGCGGCGGAGCGCACGTCTATTTGTTTTTAAAAGAATTTGTAGAAGCCGGGAAACTCCAGTTGAAGCTGAAAGAAGTTGCAGCAGAGATTGGTTTCGGTGGGTGCGAGGTTTTCCCAAAACAAATTCAATTGGTCTTAGACCGAGGCGACAACGGCAACTTCCTGAACTTGCCTTATTTTGACCATGAAAACGGGCTCCGGTACGCGGTAAAGGATGATGGCAGCAGGGCCAGTCTGGAAGAGTTCCTCACCTACGCAGAAGCCGCCTCGATAACCGGGGAACAACTCGACAATCTCCTTGCAAAAGAGTCACCGGAAGTGGACCAAAAGCTGAAGGATGGTCCGCCATGTTTGCAGGCACTTTTGCGACAGGGCTTTCCTCAAGGCACTAGAAACAATGGCCTATTTAATCTGGGAGTCTATCTCAGAAAAGCCTATCCAGATGCCTGGGATAAAAAGATCCTCGAATACAATCAACAAATCATGGACCCACCTCTTGCGTTGAACGAAGTCAACATCGTTGCAGATCAGGTCAAGAAGAAGGACTACCAATACAAATGTGCCGACCAGCCCATATGTAATTTCTGCAACAAGGATCTTTGCCGCTCGCGTAAGCACGGGGTTGGCGGGGGATCAAACACTCCTTCTGTAGCTAACCTGCGGAAATACGACAGCGAGCCGCCGCTTTGGTTTCTCGACGTGAATGGGAGTCCCGTCGAACTGGACACCGAGGGCCTACAGAAGCAGATCCGGTTCCAGATGCTGTGCATGGACCAGATCAACTTCATGCCGAGAACGATGTCCAAGCAGGCGTGGGAGACACTAATCAACATGCTCTTGGGCACGATGCTCGACACAGAAGGGGCGGTCATCACGACCTCCGACGATACAAGTTTGCGCGGACAATTTTATGATTTGCTTGAAGAATTTTCGACGCACATGCAGTCCGCGATGGACAGGGAAGAGATCCTTCTCCGCCGCCCATGGACTGATGAAGAAGAAGGACGAACCTACTTCCGGCTAAAGGATTTCGAGGCTTTCCTAAAGCGCAGCAAATTTTTTGACTATCGGTCGAACAAAATTGCCCAAAGGCTCAGAGAGATCGACGGGAGGGCAGAACAGTTCAGGATCAAAGGAAGAACAGTTCGTTGCTGGTCTGTTCCCTCTTTCGCCAAAATCGAAGACGGGTTTGAAACACGATTCAATGATGACGCCGAGGACATACCCTTCTAATGAAAAAGAACAAAGAGAAAACAACGCGGATCTTCACGCCGTGGAAAAAGCTCTTGAAAGAACTTAGAGAGGAAGCCGGGTACAGTCAGCGGGAGCTGGCCGTGAAATGTGGGATGCCGCAGCGCACCATTGCCGAATATGAAAATTGCATGAGCGCCAGAGAGCTTTCAGTATACAAGATTGAAAAGATTTTGGACACGCTGGGCTACGAAATTGACGTTTTTTTGAAGGCCGAAGTGGGTGTTTAGGTACTTTGGTCCCCCCGGCACAGGGAAAACTACAACGCTGCTGAACCAAGTGGACCAATTGCTGTCAGGTGGCATGTCACCGAACGAGATAGGCTATTTTGCGTTCACGCGGAAAGCGGCCCACGAGGCACGGGACAGGGCCGTGGCAAGATTCAATCTGGACCCGGAAAAGGACTTCCAGTTTTTCCGCACCTTGCACAGTCTCGCATTTCAGATGCTGGGGCTCTCAAGCTCGCAGATTCTGAACGACAGAAATCTTAGGGATTTCGGGAAAACAACGGGTGTCGATCTTTCAAGTGGTGGCACAGAGCACGTAAGTGACGACGGTTTCATCTCGCTCAAGAGCAACAACCCCACCATGCGGGCTATCGACCTTGCGCGGAACTCCATGCGGGGACCACGATATGCTTATAACGTGACCGAGCTACAGATTCCATTTTATGAGTTTGAGCATCTCTTTGCGGAGTACCAGCGGTTCAAGACGAGGAACGGTCTGAAGGACTTCACCGATATGATGGTGGAGCTTTCAGACAAGCCCGCAGCCATACCAAGTTTGGAAGTGGTTTTTCTGGACGAGGCGCAGGATCTGACGCCGCTCCAGTGGAAGGTAGCCCACCACCTCAGTGATCGAAGTGACCGCATGTTTGTTGCGGGCGACGATGACCAAGGAATTTACAGTTGGGCGGGAGCCGACATAAACCATTTCGTCACCCTGGAGGGCGGTTCCGAAGTGCTCGCGCAATCCTACCGCGTCCCGCGCAGCGTCCACCGCGTGGCCGATGCAGTTGTGAACCGAATCCGTTCACGCCAGAGGAAGAACTGGTTCCCCCGAACGCAAGAAGGAAATGTCGAAAGGGTATATGACCCTAATACAATCAACCTTAACGGGGGAAATTGGTTGATCCTGGCCCAAGCCAATTACATGCTCGACGAATTATCCGAACGCCTGACATCCAGCGGCCAGTATTTCGAGCGGCGCGGGACCCCGTCGCTGAAAAGAAATGTCCGCAACGCGATCAGCACATGGACCCACCTCCAAGAGGGCACCGGCCACGAAATTTCCCAGAAGGAAGCCCTCAACTTATATGAACATATCTCAAGCGGAAAAGGGCGCTTGAAAAGAGGCGCAAAGAAAATGTTGACTGGAACGGCGGAACAAGACCTTTTTAGTTTGGCAGCACTGCGCCAGCATTTCGGGTTGGAGGCGGAAAACGACACATGGGACGTTGTTCTTGATCGCATTAGTGACGAGGACCGCGCCTACGCCTCTGCTCTTCTCAACCGAGGAACAAACATCTTCGAGAAGCCCAAAATCAAACTCTCCACGATTCACGGGGCAAAAGGCGGGGAGGCTGATAACGTCCTCCTGTATTTAGATCTTTCCGGGAAGGCGCTCATGGAAATGGAGAAAAACCCAGACGACGCCCATCGCGTGTTATATGTCGGAATAACGAGAGCCAAAGAGAACCTCGTCCTAAAAATGCCAGAGGACTCCCAGAGGGGATGGGCCCTATGAAGGTCATCATCGAAAGCCCTTACGCAGGTGATCTCGTGCGCAACGTGGGCTATGCCAGAGAGTGTCTATGGGATTCCCTCTTGCGCCAGGAATCGCCCTTCGCCAGCCATCTCCTCTACACCCAGGTTCTCGACGACAAGATCCCCGAGCAGCGAGAGATGGGACTGAGGCTCGCCCTCGCTTGGTATAATGCGGCGGACCTATGCGCGGTCTACACGGATTTCGGAATTTCCGATGGGATGAAAATGGGCATGGAATATGCGTCGAGCATAAGCTTACCAGTGGAAGAGAGGAGCATAAGAAATGGCAGCCAAACGAGTTTTGGAGCAAGCTTTAAATTTAGTCAGTGGTGACCGTGCGGACGCCCACGGCCCGATATGGGAAAACCATAACAACATCGCCATGTTGTGGAACGGTTACCTCTACAACAAAGATTATCTTCTGGCGGCTGACGTTGCCAACATGATGGAATTGCTGAAGATTGCGCGTCGGAAACTTGGCACCTTCAATGAAGACAATTACATTGACGGCGCTGGCTATGCAGCAGTGGCACTGGAGTGCGCTGAAAACGAACCACACTTCCAGGAAGAATTAACCGAAGAGGTCTGGAAGGGCTGGAAAAAAGAAAAAGAACGCCAGAGGGACGCAGAACTGTTCGCGGATGATGAAAAAGAATCTTAAACGACCAGTGTGGGGCGTCAAGACAGAATGGGTTCCTCCCGAGGAACTCTCCCCAACGCCCAGCGGCATAAAAGAAATTGCGATAGATCTTGAGACTAAAGATCCACGCCTCAAGACCCATGGACCGGGGTGGCCCACGGGCAATGGAGATGTTGTCGGCATCGCTGTAGCCTATGACGGGTTTAACGCCTATCTGCCCATGGGCCACGAAGGTGGCGGCAACCTTGACCGCAGGCTTGTCTTGCGGTGGTTTAAAAAAGAGATAGCAAACCACCCGTCCGACAAGATTTTTTACAACGCCGCGTATGACGCAGGCTGGCTCACGCACCTTGGCATAGAACTAAAGGGCACCCTCATCGACGCCATGCTCGCCGCCCCCTTACTTAATGAGAACCGCTTCAGCTACTCCCTGAACACCGTATCCTATGATTACACCGGGCAAATGAAAAATGAAGCGGCGCTGCGGGAAGCCGCACAGGAATTTGGCGTTGACCCCAAAGGAGAACTGTACAAGCTCCCGGCCTGCTTTGTTGGTGAGTATGCCGAAGCAGATGCAAAGCTCACGCTGGACCTATGGCAACTCTTCAAGGTCGAACTCACCAAAGAAGACCTATGGCAGGTTTTTAATTTGGAGGCGGAAGTGCTTCCCCTCTGCATTGAAATGACGCGGCGCGGTGTCCGCGTCGATCTTGATGCCGCCGAGCGACTGAAGCAGGACATGCTCAAGGTGGTAAAGAAAATCTTGGTGCAGGTGAAAAAGGAAACCGGACTACCCGTCGAACTCTGGGCGGCGGCGTCAATTGCCAAGGTATTTGACCACTTGCAAATACCGTATGGCAGAACAAAAACGGGGCTCCCGAGTTTCACCAGGAATTTCCTCGCCCAGCACGAACACCCGATAGCCCAGAAGATTGCCGAGGCGCGGGAATACGACAAGATCGGCAACACCTTCCTGTCCAGCATCTTCCGCTACACCGACAATGGGCGCATCCACGGTCACATCAACCAGTTGCGATCCGAAGGCGGCGGCACTGTGTCGGGCCGCATCTCCATGGCGAACCCGAACCTCCAGCAAATCCCGGCCCGAAACCCCGACATGGCCCGAAAGATACGCGGTCTGTTCCTGCCGGAGGAAGGAGAGAAGTGGGCGTCGATAGACTTCGACCAGCAAGAGCCTCGCATCCTCGTTCACTTTGCAAGCCTAACCGGAAAGCGTGGACTGTCGGGGGCCGAGGACTTTGTCAGAGCCTACCGAGAAGACGCGGAGACCGACTTCCACCAGATGGTCGCGGACATTGCCCAGATCCCAAGGAGGCAGGCCAAGACCATCAATTTAGGAATCATGTACGGCATGGGACAGACGAAGCTCGCGGAGCAGCTTGATGTGACCACGGACCAAGCCAAACGCCTCATGCGCCAGTACCACGAAGACGTTCCATTCGTTAAGGAACTCATGGATGCCGTGCAACGCAAGGTGGCCCATCGGGACAAGGGAGGGTTTGTCCGCTCATTGCTAGGGCGCAAGTGCCGCTTCGACCTATGGGAGCCCAATATTTTTGTCTCCGCCAAGGCGCTGCCGAAGGAAGAGGCGCACATGGAATACGGCGACAACATCAAGCGGGCGTATACTTACAGAGCTCTCAACCGGCTGATTCAGTCCAGCGCCGCAGATCAGACTAAAGCCGCCATGGCGGCGGTGTACCGCGAAAAAGGTAAGGTGCCGCTCGTCCAAATCCACGACGAACTGGCCTTCTCCGTGGGCGATGAAAACGAGGCTAAGGCGCTCTGCAAAATCATGGAATCCGCCGTAGCTCTGGAGGTTCCGACGCCGAGCGAGATATCGCTAGGCCAAAACTGGGGGAGCTTGACGAGACTAGGAAAGTCCGATACTTTCCCAGAAGAGAAGGAAATCTGAATATGAATCCTGCCAAATGGAAGTCTGTCGTTATCCCTATCCGCAGCTATAAGGTCCTACGCAGAATGGCGGCGGACGAGCACCGTACTATCAGCGGCCAATTCACCTACATGCTTGAGAAGTGGTCCGACACGTTCAACGACGCCCCAACAAAGGACAAAAAAAAATGATGACCGCCGTCTTTGCAACCGCCGTCTTCTATACCATCTGCCTTATTGTTGCCTCACTTTCCTAGGAAGAAGTACGGCGTAATCTACGCCGACCCACCATGGACGTTCAGGACGTGGAGCAAGGCGGGGAAGGGCCGTTCTCCCGAAAAGCATTATGGTTGCCTGAGCCTAGCGGATATCCGGGCGCTCCCTGTTGCAGAAATCGCCAAAAGGGACTGCGCCCTTTTTATCTGGGTCACCGATCCAATGCTGCCGGAGGCATTCAAAGTCATTGATGCGTGGGGCTTCAAGTACAAAACGGTAGGCTTCGTCTGGGCCAAGCTCAACGCTACCGCGCCCAAATTCCATTGGCACTTGATTTCCGCAACAGATTTCTTCACAGGCATGGGATATTGGACCCGAGCCAACTCAGAGTTGTGCCTTCTCGCAACGCGGGGCAAGCCCAAACGAGAGTCCAAAGCCGTCCATAGGCTAGTTATCGACCACCGCCGCGAACATTCCCGCAAGCCCGATTCTGTGGCCGAGAAAATTGTCGAACTCATGGGGAATGTTCCTAGAATCGAATTGTTCGCCAGGGAACACCGAGCGGGCTGGGACACCTGGGGCAACGAGGCCGGTAAATTTGATTGACCGAGGGAAACTTACAGGATACCCCTTTATGTCCCGCCATGGGAACCTCCCTCTGGGGCCACGCCGCGTGGGTCTACAATTTGTCGCGGCGGCGGCTTCCTCATGGAACAGGGATTGCGATTGGCGGCACAAATTACTGGCCCAGCGCCAATCGCGCCCGATGATTAACTGATGGCTGAAAAAACGTACTCCGTATATACCACACCAACACCGACCAGAAGGCGAACTAGGCTACGCCCACTAAACGGCAGGAAAAAACTGGGGCCAAAATCACCATGGCGGGGCATGAAAAAGAAAAAACGGGGTCAGGGCCGCTAGTCTGCTCGATTTGTGAATCAGTCTTCCATTTGCAATCTGATGGCGGAATTGTCTTCCAGGATTCGATGATTCAACGTGCGTCAGGGATCAGGCTCGTCGCCTTCTGCGCCCGGTGCTACGCATCCGTCGTCGGTCTGGTGTCCCAAGCCGAAGAGGGCGACGAACCGAACCCTACTATAAACTAGTGACCGACGACGAAAGCCGCATACGGGGACGGCAATGGCTGCGGAAAGAACTAGAAAAGCCAACCAAGCTGGAGGTCAAAATTGCACGTTGCGAGAGGGCCTGTGAGGAAGCTGCCGACCCAGACATAAAAATTATCTGGGCGGCAAAGGTGCGCGAGCTACGGCGCAAGAATCCTAGGGTGTTAGGAGGTGAAAATGAAAGCCAGTCCCGAAGAACCGAGGAATAAACAATTTGTGGATCCGTGGGGCAAATGCTTCAGGTGCGGGGGACAAATGATCCAAGGTGGCGACCACGACGACGAGAGTGGTGACCATCTGATTGTCTCCAACTTTCACTGCCCGGGCTGCGGCTCGGACGCACTATTTTTTTGGGGCTAACCAAAAAAAGAGTTTGACTATATGGGATCAGTCTTGTACGTCTCTCTACCAGAGAAAATTGGAGGGACAAACAGTGGAACCAGAACTCAATCAGTCCGTCACGCGCATGAAGCGTGACATCAGAGAAGCAGCCGCGACGTTGTCCGACAACGAGGCACGTTTTCTTGTTGGCTCTTACCACAATATGCAAGAATCGCGCATCAGGGCGTCCAATCAGATTCGAGCACTGGGGAACTCAGAGCCGCACACCACCCTAACGTGGCTGTCGCAACAGGCCCTGATCCTGGAAAAAAATGTCGGTCGCGCACTAGATGCGTACAGTGAGGCAGATCCCATCGGCGCGGTTATCCGCGAGGTCGTCGGCATCGGACCCGTGATCGCAGCGGGCTTGCGGGCACACCTCGACATCACCAAAGCCCCAACCGCCAGCGCCTTCTGGCGATTCGCGGGTCTCGACCCAAGTTCCACATGGGAAAAGGGACAAAAGAGACCCTGGAACGCGGAGTTAAAAACTCTCTGCTGGCAAATCGGCCAATCGTTCCAGAAATTCAGCAACCATCCGAGATGCTTCTACGGGGCCCTGTACAAGGAGAGAAAGGCACACGAAGTTGCCAGAAACGAGGCTGGAGACTTTTCCGGGCAGGCCGAGGTTTTCCGCAAAAAAGTCGGCAAAACGACCGCCGCGTATAAATACTACGCAAGCGGCAAGCTGCCGCCCGCGCACGTTGATGCCAGGGCGCGGCGGTGGGTCGTGAAACTCTTCCTGTCCCATCTCCACGCGGTGTGGTACGAGCACCATCATGGTGTAGCACCACCTGTGCCGTACATAATCGCTCAAGATCCGCGCCACACGAACCGCGTAGCGCCGCCATTCCAATTACCAGAAAAAGCGGCTAGCCATGATATGTGAAAAAATCACACGCTTTGAGAGCGAGCCACCTTGGTCGAGTACACCCAAATTAAATGAGCGAGCCAGATCTAGAGAAAGTCCAAACCCAGAGTTTGAGAGCGAGCCCAGATCAGTCGATTACACCCAGATCAATGGAGCGAGCCTGTCGTGGTGAACGTCCAAACCCAGGTCAATGGAGCGAGCCAGACTTGTTGAGTACACCCAGATTAAACGAGCGAGCCAGCCTTGTTGAGTACACCCAAATTAAATGAGCGAGCCCGCAACGGTGACTAACACCCAAATAAGGAGAGCGAGCCCTATGTGGTGATTCAAACCCATGTACGACGAGCGAGCCAGGACTAATGATTCAAACCCCCATATTCCAAGAGCGACCAATAAATGTCTGACGACAGGCAGTGCCACCGCTGCGGCGGAACCGACGAGTTCCTCTACGAAATAGGCGGCGCGGCAATCTTTTATTGCGCTGGCTGCAAAGTTAGGACAGACTCCACGCACGAGGTTTACGGCGCGAAGGAGAAAGCGGTAGACGAGGCTGGACGGTAACAGCGCCCCAAAGTCCCCCTCGCCGGTACCCTTGGCGCAGGGGAATAGACATGAAACTAGCACTCACAGCTCTCTTTGTTTGTCTCGCGGTCTGCATGACAGGCGGCAGCGCGGCAGCGCAATATCTCAAGAATCCTGATCTCAAGAATCCTGGGCCGGGAAACCGAATGGTATGCGCCGAGAGGTCGGACATCCTCCGCAAACTCGCCAACAATTTCGACGAGGCCCAGATAGCCATGGGTCTAGGGGACGGTGGCAGGGTGATCGAGGTCTTCGTCTCCCCTAGCGGCAGTTTCACGGTTTTGCTCTCATTTCCAACTGGGCATAGCTGCATAGCTGCCACTGGTGAGGGCTGGAGGTCCACAGAGACACGGGCAAGCCGGGAGACTCCCTAGAGCGCCGGGACAAACCACACCGCCCTCGTGCGCTCATTTACATAAGCTATCCTCACCCTAAGCAACTTTTGCAGGGCGCTCCGTTTGCGGTAGATCCTGGACCTCTTCCTCCTGTTCGGATTCACTCGGAAGCGGTCGGTCTTAGCGTCGAATAGGTAGAGCTTCCCCACTGACGTAATGGCGATCACGTCTACCGGACCCCAGGCCGACAAGGGGCGGTAGACGTACCAGCCGCGCCGGAGGAGATTCTCGACCAGAATCAGTTCGCTGATGTCGCCAATGACGTGCCGCGAAGAACCCATGGCCCATCTTTGCCTTCCAGAGGTTTGGCGTCAATGCGACCGCCCTTCAAAAAGTTACCCACAGAAAAATGGCGTTTGCCACAAAATGACCTTAAAATGACCTTATTTTCGCCACAATTTCGCCACAATTATATGCGATAATACCCATACTAAAGAATCGTGAATACAACCCATGGGAGTCAGATCAATGAATGCAAAGAACATGCAGGCGGAGCACGAAATCCGATACAACGACCCCCGCCGCTCCGGCTCTTTCTCGGAAGACGTTTATGCCGAATACTGGCTTGACCCAAAAACGCAGGATCATCGGTCCAACTGCGCGGAGTGCAATCGACCAACCCTACGATCTTACGGAAGCGTCTGGGTCGATCGCGACGCGCCGTACCTCGGCAACGCCCGCGTTGTCAGGCGGGAGCCAGACCACGCGGGGTCATACAAAGGCTTGGACCGCCTACGCCTGACGCACGGACAATGGGCATCTTTCCGGTACGGCAAATTCTGTAGGCTACGCTGTGCTGAAGCATTCGCCAATGCGGCACACGACGCTGGCTATCGCAGACGTGCGTGAGCGCATGGTGCGCGGAGTCTAGCCTTGACTCCGCGCACCATGCTCCACGGATCTGTGGATAACTTGTGGATAACTTGTGGATAACTTTAGAGTTATCCACAGAAAAATGGCGTTTGCCACAAAATGACCTTATTTTCGCCACAATTTCGCCACAATTATATGGGAAAATTCTTATAATGAAAGAGGCCGCCGAGCAGGGCGAAGTGGACTAGAGGCCACCTCTCTAACCCCCGCCGGGAACCGCGCCACCGTTCTTTGACATCGTGAACAGTTGGTTGTTTGGATGATCCGTGGGCCTCCAACCTGTTATGGGAGTCAACTCATGGCAAAACCTAACCGGAAGAGGGAGAACTACCATGACTTTAGCAGTACGTATTCCAAAACGATTTTACGACGATTGCGAAGAGTGCGAAACGGAGACACCGACGATTGTCAAAACAACGTCGCGGCACTACTGGCTTGACCTCGAAACCGAGCGAGACGCTTGGAGTGACATCCGTAGCCGCGCAAAATCCTACGCAGACAACACGGGCTTCGTGCCAGAGTCTGCGCCCATTTGTGCCGCTGCTCGGGCCTTCTTGAAGTCGTGCAGCGCCGGTGGAGTCATCGAAAACATCGAGGAGGGCAGAATACAGCCCGTCCGTGACGGGGGAGAGTGACATGACCACCTACTATGATTTCCGGTGGCGCACGAACTGGGAGCTACAAATGATGGTCGATGCTTTTGAGCATTCCGGCACCGACACACCGACCGAAGAGCAGAAACTAAAATCAGCCAAGCAAGAATTGGCTAACCGACGACACAAGCAAGAATTGGCTAACCGACGACACATCTTTCGACAACGAGACTAGACAACAACCACGGCCCACGGTTCTTCCAAGCAGCCAGACGAACCGCCGTCCCGGCGTCCCACTATAGAACGGATTCTGTAAATTCAAAAAAAAAAAAAATCTACAATTCATGGTGGGATTGGTGGGACAGGCGGGACGGTTCCAATAACCCACATCCTATATAGGATTTTTAGGCTTTTCTTGTCCCGCAGGCGATCCCCCCATATGTTGCTCACGGGACGCTATACCGGTTAGGATTAGTTCGTTTACGGCCCGGCCCGTGGTATTTTAACTTAGACTAACTGATATAGGGCTTTTCCGCGTCAGTTTACAGGTGTTTCTTAAAGCGAGCCGGTGGGACAGTGGCGGGACAGCGTTGATATCAAAGGAAGAAGAGCCTTTTGGAGGGCATTTTGGCAAAATCAAAGCTTCCGGTAAGGATTCCCCGGAAAAACTCCGATATTCGTGGGCCGACCAGGAAGCTGACGCGGCGTCAGGAAAAGTTTGTTAAAGAACTCGTAAGCAACGATGGGCTTATTACGCTGAGGGAGGCCGCGATTCGAGCGGGCTACCCTGCCGCATCGGCCCACACTCGCGCCTTTGAACTTACCAGTCCCCGCCATTGCCCGCATGTGGTTGCGGAAATTACGCGCTACCGGGACGAACTCGATGAGCAGTACAAGGTTGGCTACAAGCGTCATGTCCGTGACTTGCAAAAGATTCGTGATCTGGCGCTCGATAACGGCGCATTCTCGGCGGCGGTACAGGCCGAGTACAGGCGGGGCCAAGCTCAGGGCGATATATATGTGAGCAAATCTGAAATTAGGACAGGGTCCATTGACCAAATGAGTAGAGAGCAGGTGGAAATTGAGCTCGCCCGGATTCGAGAAGGCTTTGAAAAAACTATCGACGTCACGCCCACAGAAGTCGAAGAACAAGATTCCGAGGGTGGCGCTAAAGAATCGGGAAGCGGGACTGTGGCGTCTGATAAGCGACGGCCTAAAGACGACGGGCCGGAAAATTGAAACGACCAGACTCGAAAGCTGGGCAATCCCTGGAGTCCCCGACGTCTTACTGTGTGCAGAAAACGGTGCGTTTAGTTTCCTCGAACTTAAAGTCACAAAGGGCCGAATTGGTAAGGTCGATCTCTCACCCCATCAGGTTGCGTGGCTTAGTCGCCATTCCCGCGCAAATTGTTTTATTGTTGTGCGCGATTCTTCTCTGGACATTAGTGTTTTTGCTGGCTCCACTGCTGTTGATTTGCGTATGGACGGTCTTGCAGCCGTATCGCCTCTGGCTGTTTTGCAGGAACCGTACGACTGGGAAGCGTTTTTTCAGTTGACGAGTCCCACGGGGTAGGTTTATAGGATAAGTCCTATTTAACGTATAGAGGAGTCCGTTGATGGATTTTTTTGAGGAGTGGCTTCGTCGCGTGATCGAGAGGCTGGCGCGTTGGCTGGAGGCCGACTAATGATTTGTCCGACGTGTTTCGGCAACGGCTACCTCCGGCGTGAGACTTCGGAGGTCATTCAGTGCCCAGAGTGCCGCTCGGCAGGTGAAGTGGAGGTCCGCGAGGTTCCCGTTGCCACTCGCACAGTTGACGTGGTATCTGAATCTCCGTAGCTGATTGGTTGACTTCCCCCCCCCCTAACTAGCCCGCCACGTTGGCGGGCTATTTTTTTGTTTGACTGTATGGGATTAATTTCATACCGTTGACTCCAGTGTTCATATGAGGAGTCAACCTAATGCTCAACACTGTCGAAAATAGCGTTGCCAAGAAAACAGCCGGACTCGCCGTCACCTATCGCTCTGGATTTGGGAGTATGTGGACCACGTGTCCTGATAGCTGTCCGCTCAAGCCTGAGTCAACTTCCACCACGGAAATAGATAGGGATTACGAGTCCGCTGTGCGTCGCGCCGTACCACATAAAGGAGTCGCGTTTTTATTTACGCATTTTCTACCTGAGACTTGGGCCAAAAAAAATAAGCCTGGACTCGCCGTTTTTAATTTCAGCGCGGACTCCTTAAAGCAGGCCGCGCATTACATACGGCGCGGCGTTGCGTCCGTTGTGGTCGTTCCCGAGTCATATTGGGACGATAAACCGAGTCACAAGGTAACGACGGCGCACGGCGTCAAGATGGTGCGGTGTCCGGATGAGTTGTCCGGCGTCGGCTGTGCCGGTTGTGGCGGCGGGACTCCGTTATGTGCTAGGCCGGAGCGCGATTATGGAATCGTATTCACCGCCCATGGCGCGTCGAGGCGCAAGGCGGGCGATAGTGAGACGCCCGGCGGTTGCTATGGCTCTGGCGGTAATGTGGCGCTGCACTGGCGACGGCTGTCGCAGGCAACGCAACCGGACGAATCCGACGCCGACAAGGTGCAACGCTTCGCCAAGTCCTTACCGCCGCGCCGGATTCTCCGCCATCATATTGTAGGGGATATCGGTAGGGCGTGACTCCCGCCTTGCCGGTTGCCCGCCGGGCCCGCCGGACGGGAGTCCGGCGGGCCCATTGCATTTTTAAAAACTGCGCTTGCTCCGCATGCCTGGATATGAGACTATTCCCAGGCGGTAATCTTGCCGCGTTATTTTGGAGTCTAAAATGTCGCATGAAATTGGAACTTTTGAACACAACGGCGCGATGCTTCCCACAATCTGCTATCGGGAAGGCGGTCCGCTGCCATGGCATGGCTTGGGCAATCTTATCGCGGCGGGTGCGCCGGTCGAGCAATGGCGCACCATGGCGGGCTTGGCCTATGACGTTGAGTTGCGGCCAAATTGCCGTGCGGATGGTACGGTGATCGATAGCTCGTTCCACATAGCCCGCACCGACAATGATGCGATTATGGGGCCGTACGTCGCCGGTCAATATCTGCCGTTCCAGACTAGTGGAGCCCTGGAACTTGCGGAGCTTATTTGCCGTGAGCATGGCTTTCGCTTCGATACGGCGGGAGCGCTGTTTGGGGGTGCCCGTGGTTGGTTCCAGGTCGTCGCGGAGTCACGCCTTGCGGAGCTTCCGGGTGGCGATTTCGTGACCGATACGCTTGTTATCACTTTCGACCACAGCGGGCGCGTTGCGGCCAAAATTATTTCTACGCCCGTCCGCGTTGTCTGCAATAACACGTTATCCATGGCGGTTGCGTCCGCGTCTAATTCGGCTAGCTTTACGCATCGCATCCCGTTTGACGCTGGCAATGTCGTCGCGGCGATAGGTGCGGGGGCGGAGAATTTCGCGGCGTTCGCTAAGCTGGCGCAGGCCATGGCGGAGCGCGTCATTACCGATGCCGAGCGCCTGGAATATTTCCAGAATGTCATCGGCGGCAAGGAAAAGACTGACGGTAGCGGGCGCGTTGTCCGAAGCGTCGGCGTCCGCCGAGCCATGGCATTCGCCACCGGGCACGATTTTATTGCGGAAGGTAAGGCCGCCCCGGACGCGGCGCGCATAGTCGATGAAGCTATAGACAGGGCTCGGCGCGGGTCCGCGTCTGATGCGTCGATCGTCGCGGCTGACATTGCTATTGACGCCAGCGCGATAAACCCCGGCCACGATATGGCGAGCGCGCAATCGACCCTATGGGGGGCCTTTAATACGGTAACGTGGCTATGTGATCATCGCCCCGCTCAGAATCGCGGCGCGGAATTTGCGCTCGCAAGCAATAAGCTCGGGGAGGGTAATGGCGCTGCGGTAAAGGCTCGCGCCGCCACCGTGGCGCGGGAGATTCTTGCAGCCTAGCTGTCCGCACTCTTGTAACCAGGGCCCGCCATTACGGCGGGCCCGCCTCTTGGGGGATTCCCATATGAAATCTATGGAATTGTTGGCCGCGCTGCGTCGAAGCGCCGAATCTGAGGAAATTGACGCTAACGGCGATGCCTGGGGTTTGGTCTATCTTGATAATGCACGCCCGGATGATATGGCTCCGCGTGCATTCGCTGGTTACCTTGCTGCGCTGAAGTTTTCCGGGCTGTATCGACCGTACGATCATGAGGCGTTTGGCTGGGTGAAGGTAGCGTCCTAGCCGTTCGCATTCTTGCAACCAGGGCCCGCCATACCGGCGGGCCCTTTTTTTCGCCAGCGTTTGTCATAGTGAATCACTCAGGGGGCCGCCTTCCCCGTGGCGCATGAAACTCACAGCGGGGCCCGTGGCGCTTGGCCCATGCGCCATGACGCCCGCCAGCGCCTGTAGTTTTGTCGGGCACCGCAACCCATGTCAGGTGCTCTTCGTGCGTCTGGAAGCATCCTGGGCGGTCGATTTTGGGTGATTGAGCCTGATTGAGCCTGATTGAGCCTGATTGAGCCTGATTGAGCCTGATTGAGCCTGATTGAGCCTGATTGAGCCTTCGATGTCGCTCGCCTTCGATGTCGCTCGCCTTCGATGTCGCTCGCCGCTGCCCTGGTCCTGGCTCCGCTGTCCTGGCTTCGATGTCGCTCGCCTTCGATGTCGCTCGCCTTCGATGTCGCTCGCCTTCGATGTCGCTCGCCGCTGCCTGCTGGTCCGCTGCCTGCTGGTCCGCTGCCCTGGCTTCGATGTCGCTCGCCTTCGATGTCGCTCGCCGCTGCCCTGGCTCCGCTGTCGCTCGCCTTCGATGTCGCTCGCCTTCGATGTCGCTCGCCGCTGCCCTGGCTTCGATGTCGCTCGCCTTCGATGTCGCTCGCCTTCGATGTCGCTCGCCGCTGCCCTGGCTTCGAT
>Ga0114901_1000136_pt1 | contig 60947 bp, 56 predicted proteins | sample MalvireepMed_s16_FD_89686 | JGI IMG/M metagenome (GOLD analysis project Ga0114901, IMG submission 89686) | Marine viral communities from the Global Malaspina Expedition - Malaspina viral metaG DeepMed_s16 | ecosystem: Environmental > Aquatic > Marine > Oceanic | place: Mediterranean Sea... | reverse complement strand
TCCACGGTGTATATCCCCAAGCCCTCCCGAAATCCGAAAGGGCAAAAGTGGACGACTTTTACGCCGCCCGCGACAACACTATGCCGTCGCTACCGTGGCCGAGTATTGCTCCGCCGTTCACATTGAAGAAGCCGCGCATCTTAAACGTATGACGCTGCTCGCCGCGGCGCTGACCCTGCCGGTGTTTGTGCTCGAAATGGGCGGCCATATGATCCCCGCGTTCCACCATTGGGTGATGTCGACGCTGGGTCAGCAGCTGAGCTGGTCGATCCAGTTCGTGCTGACCACCATCGTTCTGGCATGGCCCGGGCGGCGCTTTTTTGTTACCGGCGTGCCAGCGCTGTTGAAACGCACGCCTGACATGAACTCTCTGGTGTTTCTGGGGGCCACGGCGGCATGGGGCTTTTCCACCGTGGCGCTGTTCTTGCCACAGTTGCTGCCCGCCGGTGCGCAAGCGGTCTATTTCGAAGCCGCCGCGATGATCGTCACGCTGATCCTGCTGGGGCGCACGCTAGAGGCGCGGGCCAAGGGCCAAACCGGACAAGCGATCCGCAAGCTGGTCGGGCTGCGCCCCAAAACCGCGCGGGTAGAGCGAGACGGCAACGTGTCAGAGGTTGCGATCGACGCGATCACCGTCGGCGATCTGATCCATGCGCGCCCCGGTGAAAAGATCGCGGTCGACGGGACCGTGACACGTGGCAGTTCCTATGTCGATGAAAGCATGATCACCGGCGAACCCGTGCCCGTCGAAAAACTGCCCGACACGCGTGTGGTCGGGGGGACGGTGAATGGCACCGGCGCGCTGGTCTACCGCGCGACCCATGTGGGCGCGGACACGACCCTGTCGCAGATCGTGCGCATGGTCGAGGATGCCCAAGGCGCCAAGCTGCCGGTGCAGGATATGGTCAACCGCATCACCATGTGGTTCGTGCCTGTCGTCATGGCGATTGCCGCGGCCACCTTCCTTGTCTGGCTTGCGTTCGGGCCGCAGCCGTCCTTGGGGCACGCTCTGGTGGCAAGCGTCGCGGTGCTGATCATCGCCTGCCCCTGTGCGATGGGGCTGGCCACGCCGACCTCTATCATGGTGGGCACAGGGCGAGGGGCCGAGATGGGCGTGCTGTTCCGCAAGGGGGACGCGCTGCAGGTCTTGGCCGAGGTCGATACCATCGCGCTTGATAAAACCGGCACGCTGACCGCCGGTCGGCCCGAGGTGACGGATCTGGATGTCTTCAACGGCTGGTCGCAGGCCGATGCATTGCGGCTCGTTGCGTCGGTCGAGGCGCAGTCAGAGCACCCGATTGCCAGCGCCATCCTGCGCCATGCCGAAACACAGGGGCTGTCGCTGGCAGCGGTGACCTCTTTTGCCTCGCAAACCGGCCACGGTGTGCGCGCCGAGGTCGAAGGGCGTCGCGTGCTTGTCGGGGCGGACCGTTTCATGCAGGCCGAAGGGGTCTCTCTCGCCGCGGCAGAGGGGCGGTCTGCAGCATGGGGGGCAGAGGGCAAGACACCGCTTTTCGCGGCCGTGGATGGGGCGCTTGTCGCGATGATCGGCGTCGCCGACCCGATCAAGGAAACGACGCCCCAAGCGCTGGAGGCACTGCACGAAGCGGGGCTGAAAATTGCGATGATCACCGGTGATAACAAGGCGACGGCGCAGGCGATTGCCGACCGTTTGGGGATCGATACCGTGGTCGCCGAAGTGCTGCCCGACGGCAAGGTCGCCGCGCTGGAGGACCTGCAACAGGCGGGCCACAAGGTCGCCTTTGTCGGGGACGGGATCAATGATGCGCCTGCGCTGGCGGGGGTGGACGTGGGCATCGCCATCGGTACCGGAACGGATGTCGCTATCGAAGCGGCCGACGTGGTGCTGATGTCGGGCGATCTGCAAGGGGTGGTGAACGCCCTGCACATCAGCCAGCACACCATGCGCAATATCCGCCAGAACCTCTTCTGGGCCTTTGGCTATAACGCGCTGCTGATCCCCGTTGCAGCCGGTGTGCTCTATCCGCTGTTCGGCGTGCTGCTGTCGCCCGTGCTTGCCGCCGCCGCCATGGCGTTGTCGAGCGTCTTTGTCCTGTTCAACGCCCTGCGCCTGCGGTGGATCGCCGCCGCAGCAACCGCCTAATTCAACGAAAGGAGACGTCTATGAACATCGGTGACGTGTCGAAAAGCGCAGGTCTGCCTGCCAAGACCATCCGCTACTACGAAGACATCGGTCTGATCACGCCTGCGCGTGACACCAACGGGTATCGCAGCTTTTGCGACAGCGACGTGCACAAGCTGACGTTTCTGGGCCGTGCGCGGGCTTTGGGCTTCACGATCGAGAATTGCCGCGACCTGCTGGCGCTTTGGGATGATCAGGATCGCGCCAGCGCCGATGTCCGTGCCATCGCCCAGCAACATTTGGCGCAGATCGAAAGCAAGATCGCGGACCTGCAAGATATTCGTCAGACCTTGACCCATCTGGTGCATGAATGCGCTGGCGATGACCGCCCCGATTGCCCGATTTTGCAACGGCTTGAAAAGCTGTAGCGCGCGTGTCTACCGGCGCAGCAGGTAAATATCCATGATCCAGCCATGGGCGGCGCGTGCCTCTGCCCGTGTTGCGATGATGCGGTCGCAGACCTGATCCAGCGGGCCCGCGATGCGACGCTCGTTCGGCATGCCGGCATAGGCGGTCCACCAGATGTGTACGTCGCTGTGCTGCCGCAACACCTCGAAGGCGCAGGTGCCGTCCAGCATGACGGCAATCGTATCCACACCCTGCGGCCAGCCATGATCGCGCAGCTGCCGACCGGTGGTGATCGTGACGGGATTACCGATGGAGTTCAGCGGGATCGCATGGCCCGCCGTCAGTACCTGAAGCGAGGTAATCCCCGGCACGACATCGACGGTGAGTGTGACGACCTTTTGCAACCGCTCCGCAATGCGCAGGGTGCTGTCATACAGCGATGGATCCCCCCAGACGAGGAAACCGACACGGCCGCCTTGGGGCAGGGTGCGCTGCATCTCGGCCAGCCAGACCTGCGCAATGGCATCATGCCAATCGTGGACGCCCGCGTGATAATCAGGGTTGGCGGCGTCGCGTTTGGGCAGGGTGAATTCGTGAATTTCAGGCCCGTCCGACCGCAGCACCTGGGCGCAAATCTCGTGCCGCAGGCCAGCCAGATCATCCTTGCCCGCGCCCTTGGACGGGATCAGGATCACATCGCAGGCATTCAACGCGTCGATGGCTTGTAATGTCAGGTGTTTGGGGTTGCCGGACCCGATGCCGATCAGTGAAAGCGTAAACATCTTGAGGCTCCGGCAGGGGGTGACGCGGCCCGCAGAGCAGGGGGCCGCGTCGGGTCTTGGATTATTCAGCGGCAGTCTGTGTCAGACGTTTGGTGAACAGCGCGCTGCCCGCGAAATCGCGCAGGGTTTTCGCGGCGGCGAGCACGGCCAGATCCACCAGCGGCTCGATCAGGATGACCATCATATAGGCCCCGCCAAAGCTGGCCACAGCGGCGATGTTGCTGGCGGCAAAGCCCTGACCGTAGATGGCCCAGAACGCCACCCAGCCCACAACGCCCGCCTGAAACGCGGTCGACAGCTTGAGCGCTTGAACATAGGTCAGATCAACATAGGCGGTGTTAGGCGCGATGATGCGTTTGGCCAGCGCCGAGACCATGAACAAGGGCACCAGCAGCGTGGTGACGTTCATCGTGTATTGCGGCAGGTCGATGGGGGCAAAGAACACGCCCTGCGCCAGCAGACCAAGCGCCAGACCCGCAGCCGCAGGGGCCACGCCGAACAGCAGGAACAGGGTCGACCCTAGGATCAGGTGCACTTCGCTCACGCCCACGGGGAAATGCGGGAAGACCTGAAAAAAGACAAAGGTCAGCGCGGTGGCCACCATGGCCCCGCCCGCAAAAGGCACGACGCCTTTCTCACGGACAGAGTCCATTGCGGTTTTCGCGGTATAGGCCGCAGCACCGGCGGCGGTGCCATAGGACAGGACCAGCTTGGCGCCGGTCACGACTTCGGGTTCGATATGCATATTCAGGTCTCCTTACCGTCTTCCCCGACGGCATAATGTGAAAGCCGCCCCGGGGGGCAGCCAGTTGGATCGGGGATCATCCCCATGACGGCAGGTCTCCTGACTTTGTGCGTCCATGCGTGCCGCGCCTTCCCAGGCGGTGTGGCCCAGTGGCAATGCGGGTTGCTCTTCACTTACAGGTGCGGGGGCAGTTCCGGATTTGGCACCTTAGCTTTGGCACCGCACCGTATTCCCTTTTCACCCCGATTGCCCGAAGGCGCACGGGGAACCGTCCGGAATAGGTGGTCATTTTTGGGCTGGTTTTGTCAAGTCATCTATTCGGTCAACGGCCCGTAAAGGATCAGCGCAGGCGCTGACGTTGCGGGATCCAGCGGCAGATGGGCAAGGCTTTCCACGGTGTGGCGGCCCAGCTTTTGATCGGGGGTCGATACCGCCTCTGCCAGCAGGGCAGGGGTCGAGGGGGGCAAGCCCGCCTCGATCAGCCGCGCGGCGAAACCCGCAAATGTGCGGCGGCCCATGTAGACGACCGTGGTCGCCGTAGGGTCGGCCAGCGCCGCCATGTTCAGATCTTCGGGCAAGGCACCCGATTCGCCGTGGCCGGTGATGAATTGCACCCGCCGCGCGGTCAGCCGCCGTGTCAGTGGGATCATCGCTGCCGCCGCCGCCGAAGATGCTGCCGTGACGCCGGGGATGATCTCGAAGGCGACGCCTGCCGCTTTCAGCGCGGTCAGCTCTTCTTCAAGCCGGCCAAACACGCCCGCGTCCCCGCTTTTGAGCCGCACCACCCGCGCGCCGGTCAATGCGTGTTCGACCAGCAGGCGGCTCACGTGATCCTGCTTCGGAGACAGCCGTCCGGCACGTTTGCCCACCCCGATCAGATCCGCCTCGGGCGAGACATGTTCAAGGATCGGACCCGCCGACAGATCGTCGAACAGCACGACTTCGGCCTCTTGCAACCGCTTTACCGCCTTCACGGTCAGCAGTTCAGGATCGCCGGGGCCGGAGGAGACGAAAGAGACAAAACCGCTCATGACGCCCCCGCAATCAGGTGAAAGAAGGTGCCCGTCGCATGGCCGCGGCGCGAGCCTGTCTCGGGCACTTCGGCCCCATTGGCATCGACCACCCGCGCCAGCGGCGTGTCGGGCTGCGACAGGATGGTCGAGTAGTGGAATTCATGCCCGCGCAACCGCGCGCCCGCGTCATAGCCGGGGCCGGGTTCGTTCAGCGTGGCAAGCCGGTAGCCCAGATGCATCTTGCGCTTCTCATAGCTGGTTTCCAGCCCCAGCAGCCCTGCCATCTGGTGCCGCACGCCTTCCTTGTCGACCAAACCGGCCCCCATCGCCATATACCCCCCGCATTCCCCATGCACCGGGCGCGTCGTGGCGAATTGTTGCAGGCTGTCGCGGAACTGCGCGGCAGCGGCAAGGCGTCCGGCATGCAGCTCGGGATAGCCGCCGGGCAGCCAGCAGATGTCGGCGCTGTCGTCCGGTGCCTCATCCGCCAGCGGCGAGAAGGGCAACACCTGCGCACCCGCGGCGATCCAATGGTCCAGCAAATGCGGATAGATGAACGAAAACGCGGCGTCCTTGGCCAAAGCGATCCGTTGCCCGGGGGGCGGGGGCAGCACATCTGGCCCGTCGGGAATACTGCGCCCTTGGGCGGCAGAGACGATCAGATCAAGATCGATATGTTGCGCGATGAAATCACCTGCCGCATCCAGCAGCTTCATCAGCTCGGGCTGTTCCTCGGCCTGCACCAGACCCAAGTGGCGTTCCGGCAGCGTGACTGATCCCTGTCGGGGCAGCGCGCCCAGAACGGGGATGCCGACCTGCTCCATCCCCAGACGCAGCAGCGCCTCGTGACGGGGGCTGGCGACCTTGTTCAGCACCACACCCGCGACATGCACATCCGGGCGCATCGTCTTGAACCCAAGGGCGGTGGCCGCAGCCGATTGCGCCTGACCCGATACATCCAGCAGCAACACCACCGGCCAGCCCGTCATGGCAGAGATATCCGCGCTCGCCCCGTTCGAGGTTTCCCCCGGTTGCGCCACACCATCGAACAGCCCCATTGACCCTTCGATCAGGGCCAGATCGCCGCCATGGGCGGTGCCGATCAGATTGCACAACACGCCCGACCCCATTGCCCAACTGTCGATATTATAGGACGACCGCCCGCAAGCCGCGCGGTGGAAGCCGGGGTCGATGTAATCCGGCCCGCTCTTGAACGGGCGCACGTCGACGCCGCGACGGCTGAGCGCGTTGAGCAGGCCCAGCATCAAGGTGGTCTTGCCCGTGCCCGACGCCGGGGCCGAGATCATCAGGCCCTTGGGCAGTTGCGTTGTCTCGATCATTCTGTGCCCTCGGGAAAGCGTGGCTCTGTGCCGACAGGGCGGAAGCGGCGGTCGTAATCGCCAGCGTATAGACAGCTTTCGCGGAACTCCTCTGCCGTCAGCGCGCGGCCTACAAGGATCAACGCCGTGCGCCCGCGTTCGCCGTCGGTGGCGTCGATCACGCTGCCCAAGGTCGCCCGCACCACCCGTTGATCCGGCCAGCTTGCGCGCCAGACGATGGCGACGGGGCAGTCCTCTCCGTAATGAGGGGTGAGCCGCGCGACCACATCATCCAGCACATGTACCGACAGGTGGATCGCCAGCGTGGCACCCGTGGCGGCGAAATTCTCGAGCGTTTCACCCTCGGGCATGGCCGAGGCCCGCCCCGAGGTCCGCGTCAACACCAGCGACTGCGCCACACCGGGCAGCGTCAGCTCGTTCCCCAAAGCGGCGGCGGCAGCGGCAAAGGCGGGCACGCCGGGGGTGATGTCATAGTCGATGTCCAGCTCGCGCAAGCGGCGCAGCTGCTCGCCCATGGCGGACCAGACCGATAGATCACCCGAATGAAGCCGCGCCACATCCTGCCCCGCATCATCGGCGGCCTTGATCTTTGCCATGATCTCGTCCAGCGACAGCGACGCGGTGTTCACGATCTTCGCATCCGCAGGGCAGTAGGACAGCAGCTCAGACGGGACCAACGATCCGGCATACAGACACACAGGGCAGGCCGCGATCAGGTCGCGCCCTCGCAGGGTCAGCAGATCAGGGGCACCGGGGCCCGCGCCGATAAAGTGAACAGTCATGGGGCAATTCCTTCCGCGATAGCTACGGTGGCCATGCCATTGGGGCTGGCCACACGCAAGGTCGTCAATTTGGCACCGCGACCAGCAACGCGCAATGCGGCGGCCTCGGCAAGTGATCCGGTCCCGAAGCGCGCTTGCACGCGTGGCGACACGGTACGCGTCGGGATGTCTGCGATATCGGCTTCCGACAGTTCGATCAGCGGCAATGCCAGACTGTCGGCAAAGCGCCGTAGCGCCGGCGTCACCTTGATCGCGAGGGTCGCGAGCGTGTCCGGCCTGCGCCGCGTCAACGCAAGGGCCGCGTGTAAATCCGCATCGGTCGCATCTGCGCGCAATCCTATGCCCGCGACGATCATCGGGTCACGCTCCATTGCAGTTGCGGGCGGCTGGGGTGCCAGCCTTGCATGGTCCCCAAGGGGGCCGCCTGCGCCAAGTCGATCCGCAGCAATTGCCCGCCGTGCATCCCGTGCCAGCGGATCAGCAAGGCTTGGGTTTCAAGCGCCACCGCATTCGCCACCAGCCGCGTGCCCGGCGTGATCCTGCGCCAGATCGCCTGCAAGACATCCTCTGACGCGCCACCCCCCAGAAAGACCGCAGCGGGCAGGGGCAGATCGGCCAGCGCATCGGGGGCCGTGCCCTGCACGCAGCGCATCCGACCCGCCAGACCAAAGCGGCGGGCGTTCTCGGTGATGTTATCGCAGCGGCTTTCGCGCGGCTCGATTGCAATGGACTGCGCGTGCGGCGCGGCCAGACACCATTCAACAGAGACAGAGCCCGACCCGCCCCCCACATCCCACAGTAGCTCCCCCGCGCGGGGGGCCAGCGCGGCCAGCGTCAACGCGCGCATGGGTGATTTGGTGATCTGGCTGTCATGGGCAAAAAGCGCCGCATCCCGTCCGGGCGCGTGGCTGATCCCAGCCCCCCCCGACACCGCAGTCGCCACCACCACAGGGGCGGCGATGCCGTCCAGATCAAACGTCGCGGCATCGGCCGCGCGCGCGATTTCACGCGGACCGCCAAGCGCCTCCATCACCGTCAGGCGGGACGCACCGAAACCCTGCGCGGTCAGATAGTCTGCCAGCGCCGCAGGGGCCGCACCATCGCGCAATGTGCAGATCAGCCGCGCACCGTCGGCCAGATGGGGCAACAACACCTCGAACGGGGCAGCATGCAGGCCAAGGGTCGTGACCTCCTCCAACCGCCAGCCAAGCCGCGCAGCCGCCAGCGTCATGCAGGACGGCGCGGGAAAGCAGCGCCATTCCGACGGGTCCAGCACCTGCGCCAGCGAACCGCCCACGCCGTGCCAGAACGGATCACCCGAGGCGAGCACCACAACCGCACGCCCGCGTTGTTCCAACACCGGCTCTACACTGAACGGCAACGGCCATTCCCGCCCCCGCGCGCCCGCGTCACAAAGCGCCAGATGCCGCGCCCCGCCAAAGATCACATCGGCCTCTGCCAGCGCCTTTCGGCTTGCATCGGTCAGCCCAGCAAGGCCATCTTCGCCCAGACCAATCAGGGTCACCCAGGCAGCAACAGGATCAGCCATGACGCGCACCCTCATTCTTGGCGGCACGACAGAGGCGTCGAACCTCGCGCGCGCGCTGGCCGACCGTGGCGATGATGCGCTGTTCAGCTATGCCGGACGCACGGCCGCCCCCGTGGCGCAGCCGCTGCCCACCCGCGTGGGTGGCTTTGGCGGCGTGGCCGGATTGCTGGCGTTCATTGCGCAGAACCACATCACCCGCGTGATTGACGCGACCCATCCCTTCGCCGCACAGATGAGCCGTAACGCCCATGCCGCCAGCACGCAGGCAGGCATCCCGCTGGCCGCTTTTGAGCGTGCCCCGTGGGCCGAGACTGCCGCCGACAATTGGACCCATCTGCCAAGTATTGAAGCCGCCGCCGCCGCGCTGCCGCAGGTGTCGACGCGGGTCTTTCTGGCCATCGGCAAGCAGGCGCTGTCCGTCTTTGCCAACCATCCGCAGCACCATTATCTGCTGCGGCTGGTAGACCAGCCCGACGCGCCGCTGCCCTTGCCGCATACGACCGTGACCCTCGCCCGCGGACCCTTCGACGTGGCCGGAGACATCGCCCTGCTGCGTGACCACGGGACCAAGCTGATCATCGCCAAGAACGCCGGCGGCACGGGGGCCGAGGCCAAGCTTATCGCCGCGCGCGAACTGGGGCTGCGCGTGCTGATGATCCAGCGCCCCGCGGTGCCACCCCGCACCACATTTGCGCGGCTCGACGATATCCTGGCGTGGCTTGATCATACGACGGACCGTGGCGTGTAGATATGTGTCCCGACGCGGCGGGTATCGGCGTTACCGACGATCACGACCGTGCGCATATCGGCCATCTCTGGCGTCGCTTCGGCCAGCGTGACGGTGCGCAATGTCTCGTCGGGATGGCTGACGTTGCGCGCGAAAGAGATCAAGGTCTCCGGCCCGCAGGCCTCGCGCAGAATATCAAGCGCGGTGGCGAACTGATGCGGCCGCGAGGCCGAGCGCGGGTTGTAGAACGCCATGGCGAACCCCGCTTCCCCCGCCAGCCGCAGCCGTTTTTCGATCAGCGACCAGGGTTTCAGATTGTCCGACAGGTTGATCGCGCAGAAATCATGCCCCAACGGTGCCCCCAACCGCGCCGCCGCCGCCAGCATCGCGGTGATGCCGGGCAGGACGCGAATATCGATTGCCAGCCAGTCGTTCGGGCCTTTCTCCAACGCCTCGAACAGGGCAGAGGCCATGGCAAAGACCCCCGGATCGCCCGAAGACACCACCACAACGCGCCGCCCCGCCGCCGCCATTTCAAGCGCATGTGCGGCGCGGTCCAGCTCTACCCGGTTGTCGCTTTCATGCAGGGTCAGCCCGTCGCGCGGGGCAATCCGGCGCACATAGGGGATGTAGCCGACAATATCGGTCGCCGCGTCCACGGTGGCGCGCACCTCTGGCGTGACCAGCGCCTCGTCTCCGGGGCCAAGGCCGACAACGCGCACCCAACCGGTCATGGCCGCCGTCCCTGACCATGCACGATCGCGATCGAGAAATAGGGCACGTCGGCCGGAACTTCCGTCAGCTTTTGCACCGTCTGCCCCGCCATCGTGCCCTTCTCGACCAGCCATGCGTCCTGCAAGCGGCCCGCCTTGGTCAGCGCACGCCTCAACTTATCAAGGTTGCGCCCGATCTTCATCACCACCAGCGCATCGGTATTGGCGGCCCGCGTGGCCAGCTCTTCCTCGTCCAGCGTCGCCATGAGCACGGTCAGCACATCATCACCCCAGGTGATCGGATGCCCCGTCGCGGTCCAGCAGCCCGACATGCCGGTGATGCCGGGCACGATCTCGACCTCGGCGCGGCCCTGAAGGCGGCTGTGCAGATGCATGAACGACCCGTAAAAGAACGGATCCCCTTCACAAAGCACGATCACATCTTCGGTCTGCGCAAGGTCGGTCAAACGGTCAGCCCAATCGTCGTAGAAGGCCGACAGCAGACGGTTGTATTCGGGATCGCTGAAGTGGATCTCTGTCGTGACGGGGTATTCCATCGCATGTTCCACCGCCGTCTCGGCGATGATGCCGTCCACGATGGTGCGGGCCTGCCCGCGCCGTCCGGGTTTGCGGAAAAACGCGACGTGCTGCGCGCCGGTCAGCAGGCGGTGCGCCTTGACGCTCATCAATTCGGGATCGCCGGGGCCAAGCCCGATGCAAATGACCTTGCCCATCGTTATTCCTTCCACGCGGCCAGCGCGTTCACCGCCGCCACGGTAATCGCCGAACCGCCCAAACGCCCCTGCACGATCATCGACGGCACGGGCAAATCCTGCATCAGCGCCTCTTTCGATTCCGCCGCGCCGACAAAGCCGACGGGGCAGCCGATGATGGCCGCAGGGCGCGGGCAGTCGGGATCTTCGAGCATATTGAGCAGGTGGAACAGCGCCGTAGGCGCGTTGCCGATCGCCACCAAGGCCCCCGCCAGATGCGGCCGCCACAGTTCAAGCGCTGCGGCAGAGCGTGTGTTGCCCATCTGCTGCGCCAGCTCTGGCACCTTGGGGTCGCGCAGGGTGCAGATGATCTGGTTGTCAGCGGGCAAGCGCGTGCGGGTGATCCCTTCGGACACCATATGCGCATCACATAAGATCGGCGCACCGTCCGCCAGCGCCGCCCGTGCAATCTGCGCCATGTTTTCAGAAAACTGTACGTGCTTTTCCAACCCGACCAGACCGGCGGCGTGGATCATCCGAACGGCGACACGTTCCTCATCGGGGGTGAACCGCGCCAGATCGGCCTCGGCGCGGATGGTGGCAAAGCTTTCCAGATAGATCGCGGCACCGTTGGTCTCGTAGGTGTGGGGCACTCAAAGCCTCCTGTCTTGAATTTGGGTCACTGTCAGCGGCGCGCTTTGCGGCGGATCGCCTGCGCGCCCGTGGCGGATAAGGGTGAAATGCCCGTCATGGCTGGCGGTCAGCGTGACGGGGGCAGGGGCGGGATGGGCGCAGCCTTTGGCACAGCCCGAGATATGGATCGTGTCGTCGCTGTCTGGCGAGAGATGCGCGGCAATGGCGCGGGCGGCATCGCGGGTGTCCGACAAAGCCTGACGGCAGCCGGGGGCACCGGTGCAGACCTGCACACGGCGGCGCGGATCGCGGGCGTCGGTGATGAAATCGGGCAGCGGAGCTGATGGGGTGACCTCTTCCATCAACACCATGCGCCAAGGGGTCAGCCGCAGCGCACCAAGCTCCACCAGCTGCGCAAAGCTTTCCGCCGTGGTCTGGCCAAAGGCAAACCCGAGAAGCGTGCCTTGCGGGGTCATACCGGGCTCAGGGACGGGCGCAGCGGGGAGGGGGGCGGTATCAGCGCCCACCGGAGCCCCCCGCGTCGCGATATGCGCCGCCATGCGCCCCCGTCCGTCGGTCACGCCACCGGTGTCCAGAAACCAGCGGGCCAGCGTCAGTGCGGCATCTGCGGCAGTCTCAACGCGCACCGACTGCCCCACCTCTGCCCCGTCCGCCCGGCAGATCAGGCCAGCAGCACTACGTTCGATCCGGATATCGGCGGAGGTGCGCGTCAGCACAGGCCGCGCCCCGCAATCGATCGCAAAGCCGAACTTGCTGGGCAGGTCGGGTGCGCCATCGTTGGAAAGCGCATGGGCCAGCGCTTGTGCCACGCGGTGGCTGTCGTCCCCATCCTGCCAGAACGGCGTCACGGTGATATTGCGCCGCGCCTCTGCCGCCAGATCGGCATCGACAAGGCCAATCTCGCGCAGCCCGTCGACCAATGCGGCATGGCTATCCGTTGTCACCCCGCGCAGTTGCAGGTTCGCGCGGGCCGACAGGTCGATCATCCCGTTGCCATGGGTGCGCGCCAGCATGGCAACGCGGCGGATCTGGTCAGGGCTCAGCCGCCCCATGGGGACACGCAGCCGCACCACCAGCCCGTCGCCGGACATCATCGGCCGCAGCGCACCGGGGCACCAGCCAAAGACCTGCGGCGCGCTCATGCGGGGGTGCCTAATTCAGCAAGGACAGAGTTGCGGCGCGACGTCCAAAGCCCCGCCCGGTGCAGCGCATCAAACCGCGCGCGCAACGCAGCAAGCGCTTGCGGGTTGGCGTCCTGCATAAAGTCGACCAGATCATCGCGCCCCAGCGTTGCATCGAACATGGCGTCGAACAGATGGTCCGGCACGACGCCCGCCAGATGCGCAAAGGCGGCAAGGTGATCCAGCGTCGCGGCAATCTCGGCGGCACCGCGGAAACCATGCGCCATCATGCCAGTGGCCCAATCGGGGTTGGCGGCACGGGCGCGCACCACACGGGCGAGCTCCTCGGTCAGGGTGCGGGCACGAGGCTGGTCGGGGCGGGTGGCATCCAGATGGTACAGCGCGGCAGCCCCGCCCTTGCCCAAACGCTGCATCGCGGCGGCAAAGCCGGCTTCATGTGCGGCGTAATCCTCTGCCATCAGCAGATCGGTCTCGGGCAGGTCTTGCAGGTGCACGAAACTATCGGCCCGCGTCAGCTGCGTCTCAAGCGCGTCGCGGGCATAGGTGATCTCTCCGCGCGCGTCGATCGCGTAGGACGACGCAGCCAGCCACGCCTCGCCCGCCGCTGTGCGCGCCTCGTCGGAATAATCGTCCATCGCGGTGCCGATCCCCAAGCCATAGGATCCCGGGCGCGGGCCAAAGACACGCGGGGTCTGCACCAGATAGGGGTTATCAGCAGCCGTTTCGGGACGCTCGGCCAGCTTGGCAATTGCCGTCTCGAACAACTGCGCCAGACCGGGGAACATATCGCGGAACAGGCCTGACACCCGCAGGGTCACATCAATGCGCGGACGGTTCAACAGCGCAAGCGGCAGAATGTCGAACCCGCTCACACGGTCGCTGCCGTCATCCCAGCGGGGGGACAGACCCGCCAGATGCAGCGCCATGGCAAACTCTTCCCCCGCCGTGCGGATGGTGGCAGAGCCCCACATGTCCATGACCAGCCCCTTGGGCCAGTCGCCGTGATCCTGCAAATGCTTGCGCAACAATTCCTCGGCCAGCTTCACCCCTTGGGTATAGGCCGCACGCGAGGGCACGGCCCGTGGATCGGTGGTAAACAGGTTGCGCCCCGTGGGCCGCACATCGCTGCGCCCGCGATAGGGGGACCCCGACGGGCCGGGGGGCACAAACCGCGCCGAAAGCGCCGCGATCAGCCCGTCGATCTCGCCCGTCCCATGGTCGCCTGCGCCAAAGACATGCAGCCCGTCGCCATATTGCGTTTCCTTGATGTCGCAGACGAAGCGGTCGATGCGGGTCAGCGCCTCTGCCGCGCTGGCGCTGGCATCAAGGCCGAGGTCCTGTTCAACACCGCGGCCCTGCGCCTCGGCTCGGATGTCCGCGATCAGCCGGTCGCGCCGCGCAGGGTCCAGCCCGTCCGCGGTCGAGTATTCATCCAGCAGCCGTTCCAACCGTCCGAATGCATCGGGCAGTTTCGATGTCACCAAAGGGGGCGGCATATGGCCCACGGTCACGGCCCCGATACGGCGTTTGGCCTGCGCGGCCTCACCGGGGTCATTGACGATAAAGGGGTAGATCACCGGCATCGGGCCGATCAGCGCCTCGGGCCAGCAGGCGTCAGACAGGGCGACGGATTTGCCCGGCAGCCATTCCAGCGTGCCATGGGCCCCGACATGCACCATCGCATCCGCCTGCTGTTGCAGCCACAGATAGAACGCGACATAGCCCGGGCGCGGCGTGCGGCTCAGGTCGTGATAGTCATCGTCCCGTTCGGCCAGCGCCCCGCGTTCGGGTTGCAACGCGACCAGCAGCTTGCCACTGCGCAGCGCCGGAAAACAGAACGCCCCGTCGTGAAACAGCGGATCATCCTGCGGCGCGCCCCAGCTTTCGGTCAGATCCTCGCGCAACGCCTGTGGCAGCTTTGCAAGCGCGGCCTCATACTCTGCCAGCGGCCAGCGGAGCGTTTCGGTGCCAAGACGGCTGGCAACCGTTTGCGTATCGGCAAAGTCCCCCGCCTCCACGTCATAGCCCTGCGCCGCCAGCTGGGCCGTCATCTCCCGCAGGGAAGCCAGCGCATCCAACCCCAGCGCATGGGCCATGTTCCAGTCTTTGCCGGGGTAGGTGGACAGCACCACACCCACAGACTTTGCCGCGTTGTCCTGCACCCGTAGCTGGTGCAAGCGCTGTACGCGATCGGCGATGAAATTCACGCGGTTCGCGTCGGCGCGATGGGCGAAACGGCTGTATTGCAGCGCCTCGTCCCGTTTGCCGGGCTGTTTAAAGCTGACGACACCGCCGAACAGACGGCCATCCACCTCGGGCAACACGACATGCATCGCCAGATCGGTAGGCGACAGCCCGCGCTCTGATCCGGCCCAATCGCGCCGACGCGCGGTCGATAGGGCGACCTGCACCACGGGGCAATCCGATGCGCCCAGAACGGAGGGTTCATCCGGCCCGCGCTGGGCGGAGAAAGCGGTGGCGTTCACGATCACCGCCGGATCAAGCCGGGCGATCTGCTGCGCGATCCACGGCGCGGTGTCTCCCTTGAGGCTGGGCGCGAAGAGCCCCACGGCGTCAAAGCCACGCGCGTCGAGTGCGGTGATCAGCGCATCCACAGGATCGGTATCGGCAGCCGTCAGATAGGACCGGTAGAAGGTCACAATCGCGCGCGGCTTGTCAGATGGTTCCGGCGCAGGGATCACGCCAGTGTGGGGGCGGTAGAATCCCGCTTCCGGCACGGTCTTGGCCCCTTTGGCCGGCCCCGCATAAAGCCCCGCGGCCAGCGACAGCTGCGCCAGTGCCGCCTGCGCAGCCACCGCGCCGCCCGTATCGCACAGATGTTGCAAGCGTCTTAGCGTCGAATGCGGCAGCGTCGACAGCGCGTCGAGCCGTGGGTCGGGTTGGCCGTCCGCAGGCAGCACCGCCAGCGCGATCTGCTGTTTGCGTGCCATATCCTGCAAGGTCGCCAGCCCGTAAGGCCAATAGCTTTCCCCCCCGATCAGCCGCACCAATACTGCCTTGGCCCCCGCAAGGGTCTGTTCGGCATAGGTATCGACCGACAACGGATGTTTCAGCGCGACCAGATTGGCCAGCCGCAACGACGGCAAGCCCCCTTCCGCACGATGCCAGCCTGCCGCGAAAGCCCCCAGATCACTGTCCGAAAAGGACAGCACCACCAGATCCGCCGGCGTCTGCCCCAGATCTTGGGGCAGATCGCTTTGGTCCAGTCCGTGGCTTTCGCGAAAGACGACATGCATGGCGGCTTAGCCCTCCAGCACCGCGCGGATCGCGGCTTCGTTCACGTGATCATGCTCCGCGATCACAACCAGTTGGCTGCGGCGCGGCATGTCCCCCCAAGGGCGGTCGAACTGGCTGCGCACACGTTCGCCCACGGCCTGCACCAGCAGACGCATCGGTTTGTCCTGAACGGCGATATACCCTTTGACGCGCAGGATTTTCTGTTCGCGCGCCAAGCGCAACACGGCGGCCTCAAGCGTGGCGACATCGGCGACTTCGCCCATGTCGATCACCACGCTTTCAAAGTCGTCATGTTCGTGATCGTCATGCCCGTCGTGGTGGCTGGGGCGCGCGTCGATGTCATCTTCGGCGGCGGCTTCCAGACCCAGCACAACGCGGGGGTCAATCACGCCTTCGGTCATCGGAATGATCGGCAGCTTGCGCGGCGCATGCGCCTCGATCACCTTGCGCGCAGCCTCGACGCCGTCGGGGCCTGCCAGATCGGCCTTGGACAGCAGCACGATGTCGGCGCAGGCGATCTGGTCCTCAAAGACTTCGGACAAAGGCGTTTCGTGGTCCAGACTGTCATCGGCATCGCGCTGCGCGGCCACGGCGTCGAGGTCGGGGGCGAACTGCCCGCTGACCACGGCTTCGGCATCGGCCAGCGTAATCACGCCGTCCACGGTGATGCGCGACCGGATCGCTGGCCAGTCAAACGCCTTGAGCAAGGGTTTGGGCAGCGCCAGCCCCGACGTCTCGATCAAGATATGATCAGGCGTTTCAGGCAGGGCCATCAGCGCTTCGATGGTGGGGATAAAGTCATCGGCCACGGTGCAGCAGATACAGCCGTTTGCCAGCTCGACGATGTTCTCGGCGGGGCAATTGTCAATCGCGCAGGATTTCAGGATGTCGCCATCCACACCGGCGGTGCCGAATTCATTGACCAGCACGGCCAGACGCTTGGAGCCCGCGTTCTCCATCAGGTGACGGATAAAGGTGGTTTTGCCAGCGCCCAGAAAGCCGGTGATCACGGTAACGGGGATTTTGGTAAGGTTGGTCATTCGGTAGGCTCCTGTGGGGGAATGCGGGCGATGGATTGTTTGCGGAAGACCACGGGGCGTTCGCGCCAGGGCACCACGCCATCAGAGGTCTGGGCATAGGCAGAGACGCCCTTCACGATATCGGACAAATGCGCGTCCGTGTCGAGATCGCCGTACACATAAGTCCAGCGCGACGGGCCACCCGACAGGACCATCGAACAGCCCCGCGAACAGGCCGACAGACATTCGGCTCCGCGCAGGTGCACACCGTCGGGCAGATGCCCCGACAGCGCGTCAAACAGCTGTTGCCCGGGGCGCGGCGCGTCCTCGGCGGTGATCTGACCTGCGCGACAGGTGGTGCAGATGGTGACGGTGACCGGTTGATCCGTGGTGGTCATATCTTGCCTCATACGTCGATGGGCCAAGGGGGATCGCCAGCAGCGAACGACATGCGAACAGCGTTCTAGGCCAGTCGCGAAACACCCCGTTCGCCCGTTACAAACTATGCTGGCAGGTCTCCCGGCTTGCGGATCTAAGGCAGCTTGCCTTGCGAACCTTCACCTTCCCAGCCTGTGTGCCAGTGGTTGAAAGCTCTCTCCGGTCACGGTCGCGGGGGCGGCTGCGCTTGGCGCTGACCCAAGGCTGGATCAATGCGTATCGCGTTCCCTCTTCGCCTGTCTGGGACAGGAACCAACATACGCCCTGCATTGGTCATTTGCCCGCCCCTGTCAAGCTGCGCCTGTCATAACGCAGGGGCCAAACCCGCTTTGCGCGGATTTTCCCGCGGGCGACCAATGCGCAGACGCCGCCCGCGGATGCTTGACGGGATTACCGCAGGCTGACACCAAGGGCTGCACAAAAAACACGAGGTCCCGCCATGCCCACCCGCGCCATCATGATCCAGGGCACCGGATCGAATGTGGGGAAATCCATGCTGGTGGCGGGTCTGTGCCGCGCGGCCACGCGTCGGGGGCTTTCCGTCGCGCCGTTCAAGCCGCAGAACATGTCGAACAACGCCGCCGTCACCGAGGACGGCGGAGAGATCGGCCGCGCCCAGGCCCTGCAAGCGATGGCCTGCGGGCGGCCCCTGTCGGTGCATATGAACCCCATCCTGCTGAAGCCCGAAACCGACAGCGGGTCGCAGGTGATCGTGCAGGGGCAGCGCCATAGCACCCTGCAAGCGCGTGACTTCAGCAAGGCCCGCGCAGGGTTGATGGCCCCCGTGCTCGAAAGCTTCGGAATCCTCGGGCAAAGCGCCGATCTGATCATCGTCGAAGGCGCCGGCAGCCCGGCTGAAACGAACCTACGCCAGAACGACCTTGCCAATATGGGTTTTGCCCGCGCCGCAGGTGTACCCGTTGTCTTGGCCGGAGACATCAATCGTGGCGGCGTCATCGCCCAGATCGTCGGCACCCAAGTGGTGATGGACCCGCAGGACGCGGCGATGATCACCGGCTTTCTGGTCAATAAGTTCCGCGGCGATGTCAGCCTTTTTGACGACGGCTACCGCGAGATTGAACGCCGCACCGGCTGGACGGGGTTCGGCACATTGCCGTGGTTTGCCAACGCGCATCTGCTGCCCGCCGAAGACGCGGTGGACCTGTCGCGCGCGCCCTCCGACGGCGGGTTCCACATCGTCTGCCCCATGCTCTCGCGCATCTCGAACTTCGACGACCTCGACCCGCTGGCGGCGGAGGCTTCGGTGCGGCTGACCATGGTCCCCCCCGGCACGCCGCTGCCCGCCGACGCCGATCTGGTGATCCTGCCGGGCACGAAATCCACCCGCGGCGATCTGGCTTTTCTGCGCGCCCAAGGCTGGGACATCGACCTTTATGCCCATGTGCGGCGCGGCGGCGCGGTGCTGGGAATTTGCGGCGGCTACCAGATGCTGGGCCGGTTTATCGAGGATCCTCAGGGCTTCGAGGGACCTGCGGGCCGCGAAGAGGGGCTGGGCCTGCTGGATGTCGAAACCCGCATGGCCCCGGACAAGACCCTGACCCGCGTCACCGCCGACCATGCCGCCACGGGCACGCAGATTGACGGCTATGAAATCCACATCGGGCAGACGGTAGGGGCCGACTGCGCTACACCCTTCGCGCATATCAACGGCACCCCCGACGGGGCAGGGTCGCGCGATGGCAAGATCACCGGCACCTATCTGCACGGGCTCTTTACCAACGATAGTTTCCGCAGTGCCTGGTTGGCGCAACTGGGGCTGGGGGCAGGGCCTACCTCCTACAGTCAGACCGTGGAAGATACGCTCGACGCGCTGGCCGACCATATGGAAACCCATCTGGACGTGTCCGCCCTGCTGGCCTGTGCCGCACCGGTTGCATAACACCCGCGCTGACCTTTGGTCACGATCACGACGCTTGCTTAATTTTGTGATCGCGGGGATACATGCCGTCAAATTTACGCAAAGGACCCTTTGTTATGGAACGTAACCTGACCCTCGTTGCGCTGTTCGCTGCCCTGATTGCAGCACTTGCGTTGATCCCGAAATTCTCGCTTGGCTTCGGCGTGCCGATCACGGCGCAAAGCTTGGGCATCATGCTTTGCGGGACCGTGCTGGGGGCCAAACGCGGCGCGATGGCCGTGCTGCTCTTCTTGCTGCTGGTCGCTTTGGGGCTGCCGCTTCTGGCCGGTGGTAACGGTGGGCTGGGTGCCTTCATGCTGCCGTCCTCCGGCTTCCTGATCGGCTTCCCCGTGGCGGCTTTTGTCACCGGCCTGATCGTCGAAAAATGGTACGGGCCCTCGCTGACCATCGTTGCGGCGGTTGCTTCGGTCATCGGCGGGATCGTCGTGCTCTATATCTTCGGGATCATCGGCCTGTCGATCGCGCTGGATAAATCGCTGCTGGAATCCGCCGCGCTGGTGACCGTGTTCATCCCCGGCGACCTGATCAAAGCAGTGCTTGCAGGCTTTATCACCAGCGGTCTGGCCAAAGCGCGCCCCGCCAGCGTCCTGTCGCGCAGCTGATCCGACGCAAAGCCTAGAACAGCGAAAGCGCCCCTAGAGGGGGGCGCTTTTTTCGATGCCAAGACAGACGAAGCCTTACCCCCGCGCATAGACATCCTCGTAGCGGATAATATCATCCTCGCCAAAATAGCTGCCGGTCTGCACCTCGATCAGCACCATGGGCAGTTTTCCCGGGTTCTCCATCCGGTGCACGGAGCCAAGCGGGATGTAGACTGACTGGTTCTCGCTGATCAGTTTCACGGTGTCATCCACGGTCACTTTCGCGGTGCCTTCGACCACGATCCAATGTTCCGACCGGTGGTGATGGCTTTGCAGGCTGAGCGCTGCACCGGGGTTTACCACGATGCGTTTCACCTGAAACCGCCCGCCGATCACAAGGCTTTCGTACCACCCCCACGGCCGGTAATCGCGCGGCAGTTGGACCGCTTGGCTGGCATCCCGCCTTTTGAGCGCCTCAACCGCTTCCTTCACCCGCTGCGCTTGCGATTTATCCGCCACCAGCACCGCATCGCCCATGGCGACGGCGATGATGTTGTCCAGCCCGATGCCGACCAGCTGCAACCCGTCGGTTTCCGATCGCAGCAGCGTGCCCGCACAATCAATCGCCGTGGCATTGTCTGAACAGACATTTCCCGCCGCGTCCGGCCCGCTTTCCAGCCAGACCGCATCCCAGCCGCCCAGGTCGGACCATCCGGCGGCGAACGGCATCACCGCGAGGTTATCCGCCTTCTCCATGATAGCATAATCGATAGAGATATCATCGGCTTGGCCCCAAGCCTCGGGCGCGAGACGGGTCAGTCCCAGATCAGAGGTCGCCCCGTCAAGCGATGCGCGCACCGCGCACACCATCTCGGGCGCGTGGGTCTGATAGGCGTCAATAATCGTCTGCGCCGTGAACAGGAATATCCCAGCATTCCACAGAAAATTCCCCGCCTGCAACATCCCCTGCGCCTGTGCGCGATCCGGCTTTTCGACAAAGCGCGCAAGGGGTTGCGGGGTTTTGGCGCTCGCATTCGCCCCCTCGGCCAGCTCAAGATAGCCATAGCCCGTTTCAGCCCGCGTAGGCGTGATGCCAAAGGTCACCAGATCACCGGCCTGCGCGCGCGGCACCGCGGCTTGCACGGTCTGGACAAAAGCATCGCAGTCGGGGATCACATGATCCGACGGCGCGACCAGCATCAGCGCTTGCGCGTCACTGCGCGCAATATACAGCGCCGCGGCAAGGATCGCAGGGGCGGTATTGCGTCCCTCGGGTTCGATCAGGATCGCCTGCGCCGCCCGTTCCACCTGCGCCAGTTGTTCGGTCACGATGAACCGGAACGGGTCGCCCGTCACCACAATCGGAGGGGCGAATCCGGGGCCGGTCAGACGCTTGCCCGAAATCTGGAACAGGCTTTCATCCCCCATCAGCTTGGCAAACTGTTTGGGGTAGCATTTGCGCGACAGGGGCCAAAGACGCGTCCCCGACCCGCCGCAAAGGAGAATAGCGTGCATCATGAGAGGCAGTTAATCTGAAAAATTCTAACGAGAGATTAATCAAATGCGAGAGATTTAGCTGCGCAGGTGATCCTGTCGCAAAAACCAAACATATGTCTCCCGAAGCCCGTCTTTCAAATCGATCCGCGCGCGCCACCCCATATCTGCGAGACGCGAGACATCCATCAGCTTGCGCATCGTCCCGTCGGGTTTCGACGTGTCGAACACCAGCCGCCCTTTGAACCCCGTTACCTCCGCCACCATCCCAGCCAGCGCCGCGATGCTGATGTCGCGGCCCGTGCCCACGTTGATATGGCTTTGCATCGGGTGCGTCTGCGCAGCGTAAACATCACGCGGCAGGTCGAGCACAAACAGCGACGCTTCCGCCAAATCGTCCACATGCAGGAATTCCCGCATCGGTTTGCCGCTGCCCCAAATCACAACCTCCGCCGCCCCGTCGCGCGTGGCCTCGTGGAAACGGCGGATCAGGACGGGCAAAACATGGCTGTTCTGCGGATGAAAATTATCCCCCGGCCCATAGAGATTCGTCGGCATCACACTGCGATAATCCACGCCATATTGCCGGTTATAACTTTCGCAAAGTTTAATGCCCGCGATCTTGGCGATGGCGTAGGGCTCGTTCGTGGGCTCAAGCGGGCCGGTCAGCAGGGCCTCTTCGGCCATCGGCTGCGCCGCGTCACGTGGATAGATGCAAGAGCTGCCCAGTTGCAGCAGCTGTTGAATCCCCGCCGCGAACGCCTGATGGATCACATTACATTCGATCATCAGGTTTTCGTAAATAAACTCAGCGGGATATGTGTTGTTCGCCATAATCCCGCCAACCTTGGCTGCGGCGAGGATCACCACATCCGGCACCTCAGAACGCATAAAGTCGCGCACCCCTGCCTGATCGGTCAGGTCCAGTTCCCCGTGGGTCCGCGTCACCAGTTCCAACGCCTCCCCAGCGTCCTTGCGCGCCTGCAACTGCCGCAAGATCGCCCCGCCGACCATGCCGCGATGCCCTGCGATATAGAATTTCCGCATGGGCCTACCCGTTCTCGAGCGGGATCGGCAGATCCAGCCCGTGCTCTTTCAACAGCGCGTGGCGTCGTGCGACCTTAAGGTCATTCGCCACCATCTCTGCACACATCTCTTGCGCGGTGATTTGCGGCTCCCACCCGAGTTTCTTCTTCGCCTTGGCGGGCGATCCTAGCAGCGTCTCCACCTCGGCGGGGCGGAAATACTGCGGATCAATACGCATCACCACATCGCCGGGGCTGACCGCGGGGGCATCCTTCCCAACAACGCTATCGACAACAGCATATTCATCCACGCCCGCCCCTTCAAACCGCAGGGTGATCCCAAGCTCTGCCGCCGACCACGTGATGAACTGGCGCACGGAATACTGCACGCCGGTGGCGATCACGAAATCCTCTGCCACGTCCTGCTGCAGCATCATCCACTGCATGCGCACATAATCCTTGGCGTGTCCCCAATCGCGCAGCGCGTCGAGGTTGCCCATATAAAGACACCCCTCCAACCCCTGCGCGATATTGGCCAAGCCGCGCGTGATCTTGCGTGTGACAAAGGTCTCGCCACGGCGGGAGCTTTCGTGGTTAAAAAGGATGCCGTTGCAGGCATAGATCCCATAGGCCTCGCGATAATTAACCGTGATCCAATAGGCGTACATCTTGGCAACCGCATAGGGGCTGCGCGGGTGAAAGGGTGTCTCCTCCGTCTGTGGTGTCTCTTGGACCAAGCCATATAGCTCAGAAGTTGATGCTTGGTAAAAGCGGGTCTTTTTTTCCAACCCCAGAAACCGGATCGCCTCTAGCAACCGCAGGGCCCCGTTGGCGTTCACCTCTGTCGTATATTCGGGCGTCTCGAAACTGACCGCGACATGGCTTTGCGCGCCAAGGTTATAGACCTCGTCCGGCTGCACCTCGCGCATGATCCGCGTCAGGTTCGAACTGTCGGTGAGATCGCCATAATGCAGGATCAGATCGGGGTCATCCTCGTGAGGGTCTTGATAAATATGATCAATCCGCTGCGTATTAAGAGATGACGACCGCCGCTTGATCCCGTGCACCTCGTATCCTTTGTCCAGCAACAACTCCGCCAGATAGGACCCGTCTTGACCGGTGATACCGGTGATCAGCGCGCGTTTTACCATCAGGGCCCCTAAACGAAAAATGTGCCTGCCCGAGGGGGCAGACACATCAACATTTACTCAACTTAGAGGATTCTGGCGAGTCTTGATGCAATCAGAAGGTTTGGTCGTAGTCGCCAACCTCCGGCTCTGTCCGGATCACCGCGTCCAGATCGGCAAAGATTGCGCGCAATTCTTCCTCGGATTCAGAGCTTTCGCAGACCACCACAAGGTTCGGCGTGTTCGAAGAGGCGCGCACCAGCCCCCAGCTGCCGTTGTCCAGGATCACCCGCGCGCCATTCACGGCCACGACCTCTTTCACGGGGCGGCCGCCCAACTCGGTCACGTCTTTCAACTTGGCGACGATCCGGTCGAGGATATCGTATTTGTCCTCGTCCGACGCATAGGGCGACATGGTGGGGGTGGAATATGTGTGGGGCAGGGCGCGGCGCAGGTCCGACATCTTCATGTCGGGGTTGCGGTCCATCAGTTTGCAGACTTCGACCGCAACGCGCATACCGCAGTCATAGCCACGTCCGATGGGTTCAGCCAGGAAGTAGTGGCCCGACTTCTCGAACCCCGCCAGCGCACCCAACTGTTTGACCCGCCGTTTCATGTGGCTGTGGCCGGTTTTCCAATAGTCCGCCGTAACCCCATTGGCCTGCAAAACAGGGTCAGAGGCATAAAGCCCCGTCGATTTCACATCGGCGACAAAGGTGCTGTTGGGGTAAATCGCGGACAGATCGCGCGCCATGATGACGCCCATCTTGTCGGCGAAAATTTCTTCGCCCTCGTCATCCACCACGCCGCAGCGGTCGCCGTCGCCGTCAAACCCAAGCGCGAAATCCGCGCCCGAGGCTTTTACGCTGTCGGACATATCATGCAGCATTTCCATCGCTTCGGGGTTCGGGTTGTAATGCGGGAACGTGTAATCCAGCGTGTTGTGGCTATCGACCACCTCGACCCCCAGACGGCGGAACAGTTCGGGCGCAAAGGCGGCGGCGGTGCCGTTCCCCGTGGCGCAGACGACCTTGAGCTTGCGGGTCATTTTGAAGTCACCCACCAGATCATCCAGATAGGCTTCGCGCACGCCATCGACGAATTCATACTTGCCGCCTTCGCGCTGTTCGCCACGCCCTTCCAGAACGATATCGCGCAGTTCGGCCATCTCGTCGGGGCCGTGGGTCAGCGGGCGTTCAAAGCCCATCTTCACGCCGGTCCAGCCATTGGGGTTATGCGAGGCGGTGACCATCGCCACCGCTGGCGCATCCAGATGGAATTGCGCAAAATAGGCCATGGGCGACAGGCAGGGGCCGATATCCTTGACGTGAATACCCGCCTGCATCAGGCCCAAAATCAGCGCATTTTTAATCGATAGGGAATAGTCGCGGTAATCATTGCCCACAGCGATAATGGGCTCGATCCCGCGCTGTTGCATCTGCGTGCCCAGACCAAGGCCAAGCGCGGTGATGCCCGGCAGGTTAATCGCCTCGGGGTACTGCCAGCGCGCGTCATATTCGCGAAAACCGGTGGGGGCGATCATGGGGTCGCGCAGAAATTCCCATGTGTTCGGCGTGACTTTGGGCAACGGCTTGGTCATGAAATATCCTGATCTATCAGCGTTAAAATACTGCCCTCTTCGATAGAAGGAATGCGTGCAGGGATCAACTGACAGCAAGGGCGCGGGACGGTTTGTTGCCGACGGGGCGGCAAGGTGCCGGTCAAACAACCGGCAGTGCCTGCGAATGGTTCCCAAAGAAAACGCCCCGCCCTTTTGCAAAAGGACGGGGCGGATAGGTCGCGATGCTGTGGTGCCTTAGCCGATGATGGCGTTCAACGTGGCCGAGGGGCGCATCACCGCTTCGGTCTTGGCGGGGTCCGAATGGAAGTACCCGCCCAGATCGACAGGCTTGCCCTGAACCTCTGCCAGCTCGGCCATGATCTTGTCCTCATTCGCCGCCAGTTTTTCGGCGATGGGGGCAAAATGTTCGGCCAATGCGGCGTCGTCGCTCTGGCTGGCCAGCGCCTGTGCCCAATAGAGGGCAAAGTAATAGTGGCTGGCGCGGTTGTCCGGCTCGCCCACTTTGCGCGATGGCGATTTGTTGTTGTCCAGAATGCCTTGGGTCGCGGCATCTACGGCTTTGCCCAGGACGGCGGCCTTGGCATTGTCTTTCTGGTCCGCGAGGAACTTGAGGCTCTCCCCAAGCGCACAGAACTCGCCCAGGCTGTCCCACCGCAGGTGGTTTTCTTCAACAAGCTGCTGCACGTGCTTGGGGGCAGACCCGCCCGCGCCCGTTTCAAACAAGCCACCGCCCTGCATCAGCTTGACGATCGACAACATCTTGGCCGAGGTGCCCAGTTCCAGAATGGGGAACAGGTCGGTCAGATAGTCGCGCAGCACGTTGCCGGTGATCGCGATCGAATTCTCGCCCTTGCGGATTGTCTCAAGCGTCTGGCGCGTGGCCTTGGCGGGGGACATGATCTGGAACTTGTCGGCCACGCCCTTGGCTTCAAGGATCGGCTTTACGTAGGCGATCAGCTCTGCGTCATGGGCGCGGTTCTCGTCCAGCCAGAAGATCGCCTCGCAGCCTTCGGCTTTCTGACGGTCGATGGCCAGCTGCACCCAATCCTCGATCGGGGCCTTGCGGGCCGAGGCCGCGCGCCAGATGTCGTTCGCCTCGACGCTGTGCTCGGAAATCACGTCGCCATTGGCGGCGATCATTTTCACGGTGCCGTCCGCGGGGATCTCGAAGGTGGTGGGGTGCGACCCGTATTCCTCGGCCTTCTGCGCCATCAAACCGATGTTCTGCACCGTGCCCGAGGTCGTCGGGTCCAGCGCGCCGGTTTCCTTGAAGTAATTAATGCTTTCTTCATAGACAGGGGCATATGAGTTGTCAGGGATCACGCAGTTGGTGTCGTGTTCCTTGTTGTCGGGGCCCCAGCCCTTGCCGCCAGCGCGGATCAGCGCGGGCATGGACGCGTCGATGATCACGTCGGATGGCACGTGCAGGTTGGTGATCCCTTTGTCGGAATTCACCATATACATCGGCGGGCGTGCATCCATCGCGTCTTTGACGGCTTGGGTGATCTCGGCATTGTCCTTGATCCGCTCCATCATGTCGCCGATGCCTGCGTTCGGGTTCACACCCGCCGCTTTCAGTTCGTCACCGTATTTGTCGAAGACGGGCTTCAGATATTCCCGCACAGCGTGGCCAAAGATGATCGGGTCCGACACTTTCATCATCGTCGCTTTCATGTGCAACGAGAACAGCGTGCCGTCTTTCTTGGTCTCTTCGATCTGCTCGGCGAGGAATGTGTCCAGCGCCTTGGCAGACATGAAGGTGGTGTCGACCACAGTGCCCGCGGGGAAAGAAACGCCATCCTTCAACACGGTCTCGGTCCCGTCGGCGGCAACATGCACGATCTTGGCCGCACCAGCCTGCGCCTCGGTCAGCGTCAGGGATTTCTCGTTCGAGAAGAAATCACCGCCCGACATCGACGATACTTTGGTTTTGCTGTCCTTGGACCATGTACCCATCGAATGGGGGTTCGCCATCGCGTATTTCTTGACCGCATTGGCCGCGCGACGGTCCGAGTTGCCTTCGCGCAGAACGGGGTTCACCGCAGAGCCCTTGATCGCGTCATAGGCCGCACGGGCTTTCTTTTCCGCGTCGGTGCTTGGCGCTTCGGGATAGTCAGGCAGCGCATAGCCCTGACCCTGCAATTCCTTGATCGCCGCCACCAGCTGCGGCACCGAGGCAGAGATATTCGGCAGTTTGATCACATTGGCGTCGGGCGTTTTCACCAGATCGCCCAGGATCGCTAGATCGTCGGACTGTTTTTGCGCCTCGGTCAGCGCGTCGGGGAAGGCCGCCAGAATACGCCCCGACAAAGAGATATCACGGGTGCCCACAGAAACCCCTGCCGCATCGGCAAAGCTGCGGATGATCGGCAGCAGCGAATAGCTTGCCAGTTCGGGGGCCTCATCGACCTGCGTGTAAATGATGTCGGGTGTCTGTGTCTCAGCCATGGTATCCAGCCTTTCCTGAAGTTTGGTATGCGATAGTACACTTAGTTTGAAATATCCACCTCCCCCGCGTCGCGAAGGCAGCGAAACTGCGGCCAGCGGCGGCGAAACGCGCAGGGCGATGCCCAAGCCACCACATAGCGCCCCCCGCAGCATTGCAAAACGAATCACTCACCTCTCCTTGGGCAGAGCGGGGTTGATACCGTTAACGCTCACACACGCGGTAAGTGCGGGCAGTTAGCCTATACCGTGTCGCGCTGCCTATTTGTTCAACCATCAGGGGGATGTGCCCTCTGGTAACAGGTGATTCGGTGCAATTCTTGGTCGCAAACCAAAGCCGATGTCGCTAAGCGCACCCAAATCCCGAGGCAACGAACTGGTTTACTTTGATTTTTGATAAAGTTTGTAAAAAATGCTGAAGCGCCGCAATAATATCAACTGCGGGGCATGTGTGACCACTGCCGGACCGCGCAACGCGCAGGTCATGCACCTTGATGGCCTGATCAAAGGGACCGGGGTGTCATGACGGACCGAAAGGAAGACGGCACAAGCAAGGATGGCCGCGTTGCACGCGGCGAGATCACCCGCGAACGCGTGCTCGACGCGGCAGAGCGGTGCTTCGCCGAGCTTGGCTTTGATGCGGTCAGCATCCGCCGGATCGCGCGCGAAGCCGAAGTCACGCTGGGTGTGGTCGGCTTTCACGGGGGTACTAAACAAGAGCTTTTCGTGACCGTGCTGAAACGGCGGGTCGAAACGCTCAACGCCATGCGCATGGCACGGCTCGATGCGCTCAAATCGACAGAGCGGCTCACGTTGGAAACGCTGATCGACGCCTATGTCACCCCGTACCTCGAAATCGCCTCGCGCGGGGATCCGCAATGGCGGGCCTATGCGCAGCTGGTGGCGCGGATCATGTCTGACGAACGCTATTACCGCGAGGCAGGGCCGCTTTATGATCGCGTCGCCTCTATCTACCTTGATGAAATGGCGCGTCTGCGTCCTGATGCCGACCGTGAACAGCTTGCGGCGGTGCTGTCGCTGACCGTGTCCTCGATGGTGTCTATCGTCGCAAGTGGCATCCGCATTGCGGGCCTGTCGCAAAGTGATCGGCGCGAAAGCCCTATGGTGTATCGCCCGCTCTTGCTTGATTTTTGTGTGGGTGGCGTTCTGCGCGCGCTTGAGCCAAAGTGCTAGGCAACTCAACGCGATAAAAGGCCCCACGTCATGAAATCCTATCCCAAAGTCTGGTTCCTGCGGCACGGTGAAACCGAATGGAACGCAGAAGGGAGGGTGCAGGGCCAGACCGAATCCGTGCTCTCCGAACGGGGCAGGGTCCATGCGCAGCAGCAGGCCGAGCTCATGGCACCGATCCTTGCGCATAACCCGCCCTGCATCGTGTCGCCGCTCAAACGCACGCGCCAGACCGCGGATATCGCGCTTGGCGGGCGGGACTACCAGACCGACGATCGCCTGAAAGAGATTTTCGCCGGCGATTGGGAAGGCCACCTGCGCGCCGATATCTTCAAGAACCTGCCCGAAGGCATCACGGCGCAAAGCCCCCATATGGAATTCTATTGCGCCGCCCCCGGTGGCGAAGGCTTTGACGTGTTTCAGGCGCGGGTGAATGCCTTTGTCGACACGCTGACCGAACCCACCGTCGTGGTTGCTCACGGGCTTAGCGGCCAGCTTTTGCGCGGTGCGCTCTGCGGGTTGAGCCGCGCCGAGCTGGGCCAGTTATCAAACCGGCAGGGCTGCGTCTATGTGCTTGAAAACGGGCAGGAAACGGTGCTGTCGGTTGACTGACACGACCGCGATGATGCCCCCCTGCACCGTGGCCGTCATCGGCTGCGGGTTGATCGGCGCAAGCTGGGCCGCGCTGTTCCAGCACGCAGGCCACAGCGTCCGCGCGTGGGACCCTGACACAGGTGCCCGCGACGGTTTCGCCGCCCGCGTCGCGGGCCCCTTGGCGCAACTGCAAGAAATCTCGGCGGGGGCGGCCCGCCAAGGCGCGCTTTCAACCCACGAGAGTTTGCAAGACGCCCTGCAAGACGTGGTGCTGATCCAGGAAAACGCGCCCGAGAACGTGCCGCTGAAACACCAGCTTTACGCACAGATCGAAAGCATCGTCGCGCCGGATGTGATCATTGCCTCCAGCACCTCGGCGCACCCGTGGTCGGATCTTGTGCCGGGGATGCAGCACCCCGACCGGCTGATCACCGCACACCCCTTCAATCCGCCCCATCTGGTGCCGCTGGTCGAACTCTACGGCCCCGATCCACAGGTGCTCGACTGGGCCGAAAGGTTCTACCGCAGCCTCGGCTCCGCGCCCGTGCGGCTGAAAAAAGATGCGGTGGGGCATATCGCCAACCGACTGTCCTCGGCGCTCTGGCGCGAGGCGGTGCATATCGTCGCCGAGGGCATCGCCGATGTCGAAGCGGTGGATCAGGCGCTGGTCAACGGCCCGGGGCTGCGCTGGTCGGTGCTGGGGGCGCATATGGCCTATCACCTTGGCGGGGGCGCCGGGGGCATGGCGGGCTATCTGGCCCATCTCGGGCCAAGCCAGCAGAAACGTTGGGATAATCTGGGCGCGCCAAGGCTCGACGCCGATACCTGCACGCGTCTGGTCGACGGGGTGAACGCCGAGGCCGCAGGCCGCAGCATCGCCCAGCTAGAGGCTGAACGCGACGCCGCCCTGATCGAACTTGCACAGATGCGCAAACGGCTGGCGGATCGGAAAGCCTGAGGCCACGCGACCCTAGATCGATTTGCGCGCGCGCATCGCGGCAGTGATCGTCCCATCGTCCAGGTAATCAAGTTCCCCGCCGATCGGCACACCCTGGGCCAGAGAGGTCAACCGCACCTGACCCTCAAGCTGGTCCGCGATGTAATGCGCCGTGGTCTGCCCGTCGATGGTGGCGTTCAGCGCCAGAATAACCTCCGACACGGCCTCGTCGCGCACGCGGTCCAGCAGCCGGGGGATGCGCAATTCCTGCGGGCCGATGGCATCCAGCGCCGACAGCGTGCCACCCAGCACATGATAGCGCCCCTTGAACACGCCCGACCGTTCCATCGCCCACAGATCCGCGACATCCTCGACCACGCAAATCTCGCCATTGGCGCGTTTGTCCGACGTGCAGATGTCGCAGATATCGGCGGTGCCCACATTGCCGCAGTTGATGCATTCGCGCGCCGTCGCCGCCACGGTCTGCATCATATCGGCCAAAGGGGTCAGCAACAGCGCGCGCTTGCGGATCAGATGCAGCACCGCCCGGCGGGCCGAGCGTGGCCCCAATCCGGGCAGCCGCGCCATCAGGTCGATGAGCGCATCAATGTCGCGTGTGCTGCTCATCTGTGGACCCCCATGGCGTTGGTGTGAAAGAGTTTTAATGCCTTCGGCGAGGATTTAACCCCATTTGGAAGGATCAGAACGGCAGCTTCATATCCGCGGGCAGACCCATGCCTTCGGTCAGCTTGCTCATCTCGGATTGGGCGCGGTCAGTGGCTTTGGTCTGCGCGTCCTTGATCGCGGCGAGGATCAGGTCCTCGACGACTTCTTTCTCGTCGCCGTTGAAGATCGACGGATCGATATCCAGCGACTTCAGCTCGCCCTTGGCAGTGCAGGTCGCCTTGACCAGACCGGCACCGGATTCCCCTTCGACGATGATATTATGCATGTCTTCTTGCAGCTGCGCCATCTTGCCCTGCATCTGCTGCGCCGTCTTCATCATCTTGGCCATGTCACCCATGGCACCCAAACCTTTAAGCATGTGGTCGTCTCCTGTAGCTTTATTTGCTTACGTATATGCGGTCTTTGCCGCCCCCCGACAAGGGGTGCCCCGGCGTGGACAGGTCGCGGGCAGAGCAGGGGCAGGCGGGGTCAGTCGTCCTCGAAAGGGTCCCATTCATCCTCGACCTCGGGCAGCGCTTCGGACACGGCGGCGGCGGCGATTTCCTCGGGCGTGCGGATCGACAGGATCTTGGCCCCCGGAAAGCTCGCCATGACGGCCTGCATCAACGGGTGGTTTTCCGCCTGCGATTTCAGCGCGTTTTCCTTGGCGTCGCGGACCTCGGCGATGGTTTTCGCGCTGCTGTCGCCTACGATGGTCACGGCCCAGCGGTTGCCGGTCCACAGTTGCAGCCGCGTGCCAAGGCGCTGCGCCAGATCGCGGGGGGCGCTGTCGGTCGGGGTGAATTCGATCCGCCCCGGTTGATAGGCCGCCAGCCGGACCGAAGTCTCGACCTCCACCAGCAGCTTCACGTCGCGGTTGCTGCGGATCAGCTCGACCACATGTTCAAATGTCGGGTAGTGCGCCAAAGCCTGCGCCACCGCCGGGGCAAGTGCCGCCATCGTCGCGCCGCCTGCAGGCCCGCCCGACATCTGCTGGCTGCCCATAGCGCTGGTCGATCCACCTCCGGCGGGCACGGCGGCCCCGCCCCCCGGACCCTGCGGCGGGGCGGGAGGAGGCGTGGTATTGGCCAGCTTGCGGGCAAGCTCTTCAGGGCTGGGCAGATCGGCGACATGGGTCAGGCGGATCACGGCCATCTCGGCGGCCATCATCGCATTGGGCGCGCTTGCCACCTCGTCCAGCGCTTTCAGCAACATCTGCCACAGACGGGTCAGCACGCGCATCGGCAGGGTTTCCGCCATGGTGACGCCACGGCTGCGTTCCTCGGGCGAGACGGTGGGATCTTCGGCGGCATCGGGGGTGATCTTGACCACGGATACCCAATGGGTGATCTCGGCCAGATCGCGCAGCACGGCCATCGGGTCGGCCCCGTCGGAATACTGGTTGCCCAGCTCGTCCAGCGCGCCGGCCGCATCGCCGCGCAGGATCATATCGAACAGGTCCAGCACCCGCCCGCGATCCGCCAGCCCCAGCATCGCCCGCACCTGCACCGCCGTGGTTTCACCGGCTCCGTGGCTGATTGCCTGATCCAGCAAGGACGTGGCATCGCGCGCCGACCCTTCGGCGGCACGGATGATCAGCGCCAGCGCATCGTCCGCAATCTCGGCCCCTTCGGCGGTGGCGATCTTGCGCATCAGCGCGATCATCACCTCGGGTTCGATCCGGCGCAAATCAAAGCGTTGGCAGCGCGACAGCACGGTCACGGGCACCTTGCGGATCTCGGTCGTGGCGAAGATGAATTTGACGTGCTCTGGCGGTTCCTCAAGCGTCTTCAGCAGCGCGTTGAACGCGCCGGTCGACAGCATGTGCACCTCGTCGATGATATAGACTTTGTACCGGGCCGAGGCCGCGCGGTAATGCACGCTGTCGATGATCTCGCGGATATTGCCGACACCGGTGTTCGATGCAGCGTCCATCTCCATCACGTCGACGTGGCGGCCTTCCATGATGGCGACGCAATGTTCGCAAACCCCGCAGGGTTCCGTCGTCGGCCCGCCATTGCCGTCCGGCCCGATGCAGTTCATCCCCTTGGCGATGATCCGCGCCGTCGTCGTTTTACCGGTCCCGCGGATGCCGGTCATGATAAACGCCTGCGCGATACGATCCGCCTCGAACGCGTTTTTCAGCGTGCGCACCATCGCGTCCTGCCCGACCAGATCGGCAAAGGTTTCAGGCCGGTATTTGCGGGCCAATACGCGATAGGCAGAGGGTGCTGTCATGACGATCCTGCAAGATTCGATTGAAGCCCTGAACCTAGAGCATCCAAAGGATGCCGCCAACCGCAACCGAGGCAAAGCTGAAAATCACCGCAAGTGTCTTCATCCGCGCATTGGGTTGGGCATTGGCATGGTGGTCGTTCAGCCGGTCCAGCGTCTTGGTCGCCGCATCATGGGCCGCCCAGAAGATATAGACCGCCGCGACGACAAAGATCGTCGCGACGCTTTTCGCAGCCCAGGTCGGGTCAAAATCCCCAAACACCGCCTTGAGCCCGATCGCCACCGCAAGCGACGCCATCCCCGTGCGCATCCACCCTGCAAAGGTGCGCTCGTTCGCCAAAATCGTGCGGTCTTCGGCCCAGTCGGTGCGGTTCTCGGCCAGATCATTGCTTTTATTCATTGAACTATTGTGCGCGTCGCGCGTTACGCTGACAATATTATTTGACATAACGGGGACAGATTTATGCGGTTGCGCGGCATCAGAAGAAGCAAAAACGTTGAGGTCCGCCGCGGCGGGCGCGGGGGCGGTGCCGGGCGTGCGGGCGGTCTGGGGATCGTCGGTGTCTTGGCGGTGCTGGCGATCGGCTATTTCACCGGCATCGACGTATCGCCCTTGCTGAACGGGGGCGGCGCGCCGCAAACCCAGCAGGGTGCGCCGGTCTCTGACTCTGACGCGCAGGCCACGCAATTCACCGCGCAGGTGCTGGCCACCACCGAAGATGTCTGGGGCGAGATTTTCCCACAGCAGTTGGGTCGTGAATACGTGCCGCCCAAGCTCGTTGTCTTTTCCAATGTCACGCAAAGTGCCTGTGGCGGGGCCTCTGGCGCGACGGGGCCGTTCTACTGCCCTGCGGATGAAAAGGCTTATATCGACACGCAATTCTTTGATCTTCTGGCGCAGCGCATGGGGGCAGGCGGGGATTTCGCCGCCGCCTATGTGATTGCCCACGAGGTCGCCCACCACGTCCAGAACGAACTGGGCATCCTGCCCAAGGTCGATGCGCTGCGCCGCCAATCCTCTACCGCCGAGGCGAACGCCCTGACTGTGCGGCTCGAGCTGATGGCCGATTGTTTTTCGGGCATCTGGGCCAAGAACGTCAAAGGTCTGATGGAGCGGGGTGATCTGGACGAGGCATTGAACGCCGCGCGCAAGATCGGCGATGATCACCTGCAACGTCAGGCCGGTCGCGTCCCCCAGCCCCACACCTTTACCCACGGCACGTCCGAGCAGCGTTCAAGCTGGTTCCAGCGCGGGTTCGATAGCGGTCAGGTCGGCCAATGCGACACATTCGCGGCAGAGCAGCTGTAACAGCGTTCGATGCCATAACGGAAAAATAATGAGTATAAACAACAGGTTAAGTTACCCATGGGTAACCTGACCTGTTGCCTGTGGCCGTGCCGAAATGCCGATAGCCAACCGCATCGGGGCGCTGCGGGGCAATAAGGCACTGCGGAAATATCTGGGGCGGGGGCTGCCCCTCTCGGGCCATCCTTTGGATGACCCTGCGGGGCGACGCGTATTTTGCTGCGCAAAATACGCTGGGGTGAGAGGCTGATAACGACCCAAGTGGGTCTCGTTACGGCTGCTTCCTTCCGGATCTGACCGGGTTGGCGAGGCACCTGCCCGCACCAACCTCTCACCGCCCATATAGTATAGGGCCGGATGGGATGCAAGACGGGCCCAAAGGCGATTTTATCTCGGGCGTTTTTAACGGGCACGGTGCCATGCAGCCTTGGCATCGCGCGGTTTGGCCAATAGGCATGGTGCACGCAAACGGGAGGATACGCATGAAGCACGCCGAGACGGTCACTTTCGGAGGGTCAGCGCTTGACCGCGCCGGAGAGGTTCGCGCCGACAAGGAGGCCGTGGCCGCATTGCGCGCCGATGACGCCGCCCGCGCCATTCTGTTCTGGCGGGGTAAGGTCCTGATCGACCCCGCGCGCCCCGCGTCTGTTGTGCGTTTGCCGCTGGATCACCCCGTTCTGGCGGATGCCGGCTCTGCTCCGATCTTGCTGGGGCGCGAAGAGGGGGCCGCGCGTTTTGCCTATGACCTGTCGCCGTGGATGCCCGATGACTTCGACCCGCGCCAGCTGGGGTCTTTCGTCGATCAAAGCGAACAGCGCCACCCGATGTTGCCGCCCGACTATGCTTTCGTCGAAATGCGCCGCGTGATGACATGGCTCAGCCCGCGTGACGCCGAACTCGCCGCGACCGGCAAGGCCATTCTGGCGTGGCACGAAAATCACGGCTACTGCGCGCGCTGCGGCTTTGAAACCGTGGTGAATGACGCAGGCTGGCAACGCAACTGCCCCGCGTGTCGCGCGTCGCATTTTCCGCGCACCGATCCGGTTGTGATCATGCTGATTACCCACGGCAACTCTGTCCTGATGGGGCGGTCGCCGGGCTGGCCCGAGGGGATGTTCTCGCTTTTGGCGGGGTTTGTTGAACCGGGTGAAACGCTCGAAGCCGCCGTGCGCCGCGAGGTGTTTGAAGAGGCGGGCGTGCAGGTCGGTCAGGTCAGCTACCTTGCCAGCCAGCCTTGGCCGTTTCCCGCGTCGCTCATGTTCGGTTGCGCCGGAGAGGCGACAAGCCACGAGATCACCATCGACCCCAAAGAGATCGAAGAGGCCCTTTGGGTGTCCAAAGAGGACATGATGGATGTCTTTGCCGGGCAACACCCCAAGATCAAACCGGCCCGAAAGGGGGCGATTGCGCATTTCCTGCTGGAAAACTGGCTTGCGGATACGCTGGATTAAGGCAACCTTCGGGAAAGACGACGAACAAGGCAGAACATGAAATTTTCCACCAAAGAAGACATCGACGCGCCGATTGATGCGGTATTCGACATGCTGTGCGAATTTGACCAGTTCGAACGCGCCGCCATGCGCCGCGGCGCAGAGGTGCAGCGCGTGGACCGGCTGGCGGAAGCGGGGCCGGGGATGCAGTGGGAAGCTGCCTTTGACATGCGCGGCAAACGACGCGAGCTTCAGGTCGAGATGGACCGTTTTGACCGCCCGACCGAAATGAAGCTGAACACCCGTTCGCAGGGGCTGACCGGCGACATGAGCTTTGATCTCGTCGCCCTGTCACGCAGCCGCACCCGCATCATGGTCGCGCTAGAGCTCAAGCCGCAAAACCTGTCGGCCCGTCTGCTGGTGCAGTCGTTGAAGCTGGCCAAGAATTCGCTGACCAAGAAGTTCAAGAAACGTGTCGGCGACTATGCCAAGGACATGGAAGACCGCTACCACAAACCCCGCTAGAGGGGGCGGTGGTTGCCGCGTTTACTGGCCGTGACGGTCGGGATGCGCGGGGTAGACGCCCAGAATGTCGATGAAGTTGGTGAAATGCGCCAACTCCTCCAGCGCGCGGGCGACGGCGGGGTCTTCGGGGTGGCCTTCGATATCGGCATAGAACTGTGTCGCCGTGAACGACCCGCCCGCCATGTAGCTTTCCAGCTTGGTCATGTTGACGCCATTGGTCGCGAAACCGCCCATGGCCTTGTAAAGCGCCGCCGGGATGTTGCGCACCTGAAAGACAAAGGTGGTCAGCATGTTTTCCGCTCGGCGGGTCTGGTCCAGCTCGGGCGACATCAGCAAAAAGCGGGTGGTGTTATGGTCCAGATCCTCGATGTCGCGGGCCAGCACCTTGAGCCCGTGAATATCCGCCGCGACCTCGCTTGCCAGCACACCGACATCGCGTTCCTCCGACACCGCAAGATCCGCCGCAGCCCCTGCGCTGTCCGCCGCTGCCTCTGAGGTGATGCCATGGGCGTCCAGCCAGCTGCGCGCCTGCGGGATCAGCACCATATGCGCGCGCACGTGTTTGATGTCTTCGAGCTTCACGCCGTCATGGGCCATCAGGCTGATGCGCACGCGCACGAACGCCTCCGCGATGATGCGCAGCCCGCTTTGCGGCAACAGCCGGTGGATGTCCGCAACCCGCCCGTAGGTCGAGTTTTCGACCGGCAGCATCGCCAGATCGGCGCGGCCTTCGCGCACGGCGCGGATCACCCCTTCGAAGGTCATGCAGGGCACGGGGATCATGTCGGGGCGGGCTTGCAGGCAGGCTTCGTGGCTATAGGCCCCCAAAGCACCTTGAAAAGCGATGCGCGGCGCGGTTTTACTGGTCATCAGGGGCATCCTTCTTCAAGCCGTTGCCAACTATGGCGTTTGGTCGCGGTAACTACACCTTGCCCCGACGAAGGGAAAGCAATAGATACGCCTGCAATACGATGCCCGAATACCAACGATGGACCTTCACGCATGTTCGATACAATGACCGTTACCAAAATCGCTGCCGGCCTGTTTGGCGCTTGGCTTGTCCTTCTGCTTGGCAAATTCGCGGGCGAAGAGCTTTATCATGCCGAAGCGCATGGCGAACAAGGCTATGTCATTGAAGTGGCAGACGCCTCTGGTGGCGGTGAGCCCGCTGAAGAAGTCGATTTCGCCGAGATCATGGCGGCCGCTGATCCGGCCAAGGGTGAAAAGGTTTTCCGCAAATGTTCGGCCTGTCACAAGGTTGAGGATGGTGCGAATGCGGTTGGTCCCTACCTCTACGGTGTTGTCGGGCGTCCGGTTGATTCCGCTGACGGGTATGCGTCCTACTCCGGCGCGCTTGAGAAATCGGCTGAGACATGGACCCCAGAGAACCTGAACGCCTTCCTGACCAAGCCTGCGGGTTTCGCGCCAGGCACCACGATGGGTTTCGCGGGTCTGCCCAAGATCGAAGACCGGGCGAATGTGATCGCCTATCTCGACAGCCTGGACAACTGATCCACCCCATATCCCGATTGCAAGGCCGCCCCCTCGTGGGCGGCCTTTTGCTGTGAAGTGCCCTGTTTTCAGTCAGGTAACATATTCGCAACTTGTAACTTGGGCGGTCGGGCCGTTAGCGTGTATCCGGCAGTGATCTGCCGCGACGACCCTTGTCTATCGCCTGTTGTTATAAAGGATACGCCCGATGCCCCGGACCCATGCCCGTGCTGACACAAAATCGCAAACCCCCATGCTGCGCGTCGCTGGTGCGGCCTTGCTTGTTTTCGGGGCCGCGATGCTGGGCGGTGCTGCTTGGGGGCAGGATGACGCCGCGCAGGGCAGTGACAAGATCATCACCGCGCATGGCTATTCCTTTTACGGCGATCTGAAATACCCCGCCGACTACACCCATTTCGACTATGTGAACCCCGACGCCCCCAAAGGCGGCGAGATTTCAATCTCTACCCTCGGGACGTTTGATTCGATGAACCCCTATTCGCGCAAGGGTCGTAGCGGTGCGTTGAGCACGGTGATGTATGAAAGCCTGCTTGGCGAGGGCGTTGGCGGAGAGATCGTGCCCGCCGATGTTTACGGCGAAGCCTATTGCCTGCTGTGCGAGAGCCTTGAATACCCCGAGAGCAAGGACTGGGTGGTGTTCCACATGCGCAGGGACGCCAAATTCTCGACCGGTGATCCGGTGACGGCCCATGACATCGCCTTCAGCCACAACCTGCTGCTGGATCAGGGGCTGAAATCCTATGCCGATGCAGTGCGCAAGCTGATCCCCAAGGTCGAGGTGATCGACGATTACACCATCAAATTCTATTTCAGCCCCGGCGTGTCCCGGCGCAGCCTGATCGAACAGGTCGGCGGCGTGCCCGCGTGGTCGAAAAAATGGTACGAGGAAACCGGCGCGCGGCTCGACGAATCGCGGCTGGAAACCTCGCCCGGGTCCGGCCCCTATATGATCGACAGCATCGATGTGAACCGTCGCATCGTCTATAAACGCAACCCCGATTACTGGGGCAAGGACCTGCCGTTCAACGTGGGCCGCAACAATTTCGATAAAATCCGCGTTGAATACTTCGGCGACGAGAATTCCGCGTTCGAGGCCTTCAAGGCGGGTGAATATACCTTCCGCACCGAGGGCAGTTCGAAACAATGGGCGTCATCCTATGACTTCCCCAAGGTGACCGCAGGGCAGGTGGTCAAAGAGGATATCCCCGACGGGTCGCCCCCCACGCCCTCGGGCATCGTGTTCAACCTTGGCCGCGAGGTCTTGCAGGATAAGCGCGTGCGCGAAGCCGTGGCCCTGGGGTTCAACTTTGAATGGACCAATGAATCACTACAATACGGGCTGTTCAAACAGCGGGCGTCCTTTACGCAGGACACGCCCCTGATGGCCACGGGCGCACCCCAAGGGGCGGAACTGGCGCTGCTGGAAAGCCTTGGCGATGTCGTGCCAGAGGCGCTGCTGACGCAAGACGCGGTGGTGCCGCATACGTCGGATGCGAGCCGCCTGTCGGACCGTCGCAACCTGCGCCGCGCAATGAAGCTGCTGGACGAGGCCGGTTGGGCCGTGGGCGATGACGGCAAACGCTATAATGCGCAGGGCAAACCCTTGCAGTTGCGGTTCTTGCTGAACTCCTCGGGGTCGGCGACGCTGTCGGCGGTGATTGAAAACTTTATGTCGAATTTGCAGAACATGGGCATTGATGCCGTGCTCGAGAAAGTCGACAGTTCCCAATACACGGCCCGCGAACGGGACCGCGATTACGACATGGTCTATGACAGCTATGGGGCGTTTCTGGGCACAGGCACCGGGCTGGAACAACGCTATGGGTCAGAGGCGGCGGCCTATTCGCTGTTCAACCCTGCGGGGCTTGCCAGCCCGCTGGTAGATGCGATTGTGACCGCGTCGCTGGCCGCCGACACGAAAGAGGAAGAGGACGCCAGCCTGATGGCGCTGGATCGGGCGCTGCGCTATGAATTTTTCATGATCCCGACCTGGTATAACGACAGTTTCTGGACCGCCTATTACGACCAGTACGAACACCCCGAAACGCAGCCGCCTTACGCTTTGGGCTACCTCGATTTCTGGTGGTACAATGCCGATAAAGCAGACGCCTTGCGCGCTGCAGGCGCACTGAGGTAAACGCCGGCCATGGGCGCATATATTCTTCGACGGCTGTTGCTGATCATACCGACGTTGCTTGGGATCATGCTGATCAACTTTGCACTGGTGCAGTTTGTGCCGGGTGGCCCTGTTGAGCAGGCGATCGCGCGTATTCAGGGCGGTGGTGACGTGTTCGAAGGGTTCTCTGGCGGGGGATCGGATGCGGGGAATGCCGCAGATACCGGCGGCAACGAGAATTACGTTGGCGCACGGGGCCTGCCGCCCGAATTCATCGCCGAGCTTGAGAAAGAGTTCGGCTTTGACAAACCGCCGGTAGAGCGGTTCGTGAACATGCTGTGGAATTACATGCGGTTCGATTTCGGCGACAGCTACTTCCGGTCGATCAGCGTGATCGAGTTGATCAAGGAAAAGCTGCCCGTGTCGATCACGCTGGGGCTGTGGTCCACGTTGATTGCCTATCTGGTGTCGATCCCCCTTGGCATCCGCAAGGCGGTCAAGGACGGCACGGCCTTTGATACATGGACATCGGGCGCGATTATCGCCGCCTATGCGATTCCGGGCTTTCTGTTCGCGATCCTGCTGCTGGTGCTGTTCGCGGGCGGGTCCTATTGGCAGATATTCCCGCTGCGGGGGCTGACCTCGGATAATTTTGACCAGCTGAGCCCCTTGGGCAAGGTCGCGGATTACTTCTGGCACATTACGCTGCCGGTGCTGGCCTCGACCATCTCGGCCTTTGCGACGCTGACGTTGCTGACCAAGAACAGCTTTCTCGACGAGATCAAGAAGCAATATGTCGTCACGGCGCGGGCCAAGGGGCTATCAGAGCGTAAGGTGTTGTACGGCCACGTCTTCCGCAACGCGATGCTGATCGTGATCGCGGGCTTTCCAGCGGTTTTTATCGGTGTGTTCTTTGGCGGCTCGCTGATCATCGAGACGATCTTTAGCCTTGATGGGCTGGGCCGTCTGGGGTTCGAGGCGGCGGTTGCGCGGGACTATCCGATCGTCTTCGGAACGCTGTTCATCTTTGGCCTTATCGGTCTGCTGGTCGGTATCCTGTCTGACCTGATGTATGTGGTCGTCGACCCGCGCATCGACTTTGAAAAACGCGAGGGCTGAACCCGATGGCGCTATCCCCGCTGAACCAACGCCGCTGGCGTAACTTTACCCGTAACCGTCGCGCCTATTGGAGCCTTTGGATTTTCGCGATCCTGTTTGGCATCTCGCTGTTCGCCGAATTCGTGGCCAACGACAAACCGATCCTCGTGAACTATCGCGGCGACTATTACATGCCGATCTTCAAGTTCTACCCCGAGACCGAATTCGGCGGCGATTTCCTGACCGAAGCGGTGTACCGCGACCCCGAAGTGCAATGTCTGATTGCCTCGGGCGGGTTGATCGACTGTCTGGACGACCCCGAGGGGATCATCGAGGACGCGCAGGATGGCGAGGTTGCGGGCGAGCCGATTTCGGCGGGTTGGTCGATCTGGCCGCCCATCCCCTATAGCTTTGACACCGCCGTGGACCGGCCCGGCGCGGCCCCGTTGCCGCCGAACGGGCAGAACCTGCTGGGCACCGATGGCACCAAACGCGACGTGCTGGCGCGGGTCATTCATGGCTTCCGGCTTTCGATCATCTTTACCCTGATTGTGACGGGCGCGGCATCGTTGATCGGGATCATCGCGGGGGCGGTGCAGGGGTTCTTTGGCGGCTGGACGGATCTGATCTTCCAGCGCGTGATCGAGATCTGGACCTCGACCCCGTCGCTTTATGTGATCATCATCATGTTCGCCATTCTGGGGCGCAGTTTCTGGCTGCTGGTGTTCTTGCTGGTGCTGTTCAGTTGGACATCGCTGGTGGGTGTGGTGCGGGCCGAATTCCTGCGCGCGCGGAACCTTGAATATGTGCGCGCAGCGCGCGCGCTTGGGGTGGGGAATATGACGATCATGTTCCGCCACATGCTGCCCAATGCGATGGTCGCGATGCTGACGATGCTGCCGTTCATCATCACCGGCACGATCAGCACGCTCGCGATCCTTGATTTTCTGGGCTTCGGCCTGCCGTCGTCGGCCCCGTCCCTGGGGGAGCTGACGTTGCAAGCCAAGCAGAACCTGCAAGCGCCCTGGCTGGCGTTCACCGCGTTCTTCACCTTTGCCATCATGCTGTCGCTGCTGATCTTTATCTTTGAAGGGATCCGCGACGCCTTTGACCCGAGAAAGACGTTCTCATGACGCCTTCGACCCAGAACGCCGCGGTGCTGCAAGTGGATGACCTGCGCGTCTCCTTCCGTCAGGAAGGCGCGTTGACCCATGCGGTCAAGGGCGTGAGCTTTGCTGTGCAGCGCGGGGAGACCGTGGCGCTGGTGGGGGAGTCCGGCTCGGGTAAATCGGTATCGGCGCTGAGCACCGTATCGCTGTTGGGCGACAGTGCGGAGGTGTCGGGGTCGGTGCTGTATGACGGGCAGCAGATGGTCGGGGCGAGCGACAAGCTGCTGCGCAAGGTGCGTGGCAATGACATCAGCTTTATCTTTCAAGAGCCGATGACCTCGCTGAACCCGCTGCATACGATCGAAAAGCAGCTGGCGGAATCGCTGGCGCTGCATCAGGGCGTAGCAGGGGCCGAGGCGCGGGCGCGTATCCTTGAACTGCTGGACAAGGTCGGGATCGTGGATGCGCAGAGCCGGTTGGGGGCCTACCCGCATCAGCTGTCGGGTGGGCAACGGCAACGGGTGATGATCGCGATGGCGTTGGCCAACAAGCCCGATGTGCTGATCGCGGATGAACCGACCACGGCCTTGGACGTGACCATTCAGGCGCAGATATTGGACCTGCTGAAAGAGCTGAAAGACAGCGAGGGCATGGGCCTGCTGTTCATCACCCATGATCTGGGCATCGTGCGCCGCATTGCCGACCGCGTCTGCGTGATGAAACAGGGCGAGATTGTCGAACACGGCCCTACGCGCGAGATTTTTGAGAACCCGCAGCACCCCTATACGATCAAGCTTTTGGGGGCGGAGCCGTCGGGGCGACCGGACCCGGTTGCACCCGATGCCGACGTGATCGCCAGCACCGATCATCTGAAGGTCTGGTTCCCGATCCAGAAGGGGTTCATGCGCAAGACGGTGGATCACGTGAAGGCGGTAAACGACGCGTCGCTGTCGGTGCGCGCGGGGGAAACCCTGGGTATCGTGGGTGAATCCGGGTCGGGCAAGACGACGCTGGCGTTGGCGATTATGCGGTTGATCTCCTCTGAAGGGGGGATCAGCTTTATGGGGCAGGACGTGCGCAGTTGGTCCACGCGGCAGTTGCGGCGGTTGCGCAAGGATATGCAGATCGTGTTTCAGGATCCGTTCGGCAGCCTGTCGCCGCGGATGACCTGTATGCAGATCATCGCCGAAGGGCTGAGCGTGCATAAGGTGGACCCCGACCGCAATCCGCGCGAACTGGTACGCGATGTGATGATCGAGGTGGGCTTGGACCCGGCCACGATGGACCGCTATCCGCACGAATTTTCCGGCGGGCAACGTCAGCGGATCGCGATTGCGCGGGCGATGGTGCTGCGGCCCAAGCTGCTGGTGCTGGACGAGCCGACCTCGGCGCTGGATATGACCGTGCAGGTGCAGATCGTGGACTTGCTGCGCAATCTGCAGCGCAAATACGGGCTCGCCTATCTGTTCATCAGCCACGACCTGAAGGTCGTGCGCGCGATGTCGCATAAGGTGATGGTGATGAAGCGGGGGGATGTGGTCGAATACGGCGATGTCGATACGCTGTATGACAATCCGCAGTCCGATTATACGCGCACCTTGCTACAGGCGACGACCTGAGCAGGCCAAGCTTAAGAGCTTGGCCCGATCATAAAGCAGTTCACATTGCGGGCGACCAGACGGCGACAGGCCAGATCGGCTGTCTCGCGGGTCATGCCAAGGAAGTTGGCGTCGAACCCTTGCGGGCGACGCACGACTTTGCGCAGGCTGCCGTCGAGGGTCGAGATTTCGGACAATGCGGTTTTCAGCAACACTTTCTCGGCGGCATAGCGGCTGGGGTAGCGGCCCACATTTACGCCCCAGTGACGGCCACCAGATGTCGACACACGGGTGATGACTTCGGGGGCGGGGGGCGCTTTGGGTGTGACCTGTTTGACCGCGGCGGTTTCAACCAGCGATGCCGCAGCCGAGGGGCGCAGCGTGGGCCGGACCGAGACCGAGGCGAGCAGGGTTTCCGCCTCTGCTGCGGGTTCCGGTGTCGGGGCAGGGGCCTCTGCCACGACGGGCGGCGCGGTTTTCTGCGCCTCTTTCAGCGCGGCGGTGATGTCTGAGTTCAGGATCGGCGAGGTCGCTTGGGGCACCTCTGCGGTGGCAACCACGACCTGAGGCTGGTGGCCCGGACGCAATGTGGGGCGTTTGGAAGTGGTGACGGCCCCCACAAGGCGGATGACCTTGCCCGCGGCCCCGTCGGATGCAACGGGCGTATCTTCGACATCGGCGTAAGCAGGTTTGGAGGGTTTTTTCAGCGGTGCGCTGGAGGGGGCGCGGCGGAAGCCCAGATCCATCAGCTCGGCCACTTTGGCGTTCCGCGCGCTGGTGGAGGTGCCACCGAAGACGGTCACGATAATGCGTTCATTGCCCCGTTCGGCCGAGGCGGTGAGGTTGAAGCCGGCGGCGCGGGTGTAGCCGGTCTTGATCCCGTCGGCACCTTTGTAGGACGACAGGAAGCGACGGTTGGTGTGGCTGACCTTGCGCACGCCCGCATCGGCAGTGATGCGCGAGAACAGGTTGTAGTATTCGGGGTGATCATACAGCAGATGGCGGCCCATGATGGTCATGTCATGTGCGGTCGACATGTGGCCGGATTCTGTCAGGCCGTGGGCGTTCTTGAAGGTGGTGTTGGTCATGCCAAGCGCCTTGGCGGTGCGGTTCATGCGGCGGGCGAACTTGGCCTCGGACCCTTCGATGGCTTCCCCGATGGCGGTGGCGGCGTCATTGGCAGATTTGACGGCCGCGGCGCGGATCAGGTAGCGCAGGGCGATGGTCTGGCCCGATTTCAGCCCCAATTTGCTGGGCGGTTCGGACGCCGCGTGGCTGGTGATCTTGACCTTGCTGTCGAGCGAGATCTCACCACGTTTAATCGCCTCGAAAGCGATATAAAGTGTCATCATTTTGGTGAGGGAGGCCGGGTGCAGACGGGTATCCGCGTTTCGGGAGTGCAACACTTCGCCGGTTCGGGCGTCGATCACATAGGCGGCGTAGGGGGCCGCCATTGCGCTGAGCGGCAGGATCAGCAAGATCCATATAGCCGCAAGAATAAATAGCCCATACCGGGCTGGCTGCACACGCCGCACTCTCATCATAACTGCCTTTGCTCTGCCTCGGCCGTCGATTTTTCAACTGACCATTATTATTAAGGTAAGGTTACCATAGGACGTGTTTTCGATAAAGGCGTTCGAGGTGGTGCAGCCCGGAAAAGCGGCGATTTCCGCGCAGCACATTTAGCGTGTGCCCAAAACTCCGCCACTATAGGGGCGATTGTGGCGGGAATGTGGCAAGAGTTGGGCGACAACGCAGCGAAGGTAAGGCGAGAATACAGCGGCGATCAGGGCAGCAGTTCTGCCACTTCGGACAGGCGCGTGATCTGGTGGAAGCGGGGCGAATCACTCGGGGCGGGGGCGTGCTCCAGCGCCCAGGTGAAGCCGTGGGGGATATAGACGCCATGCCCGCCCGCGTGAATCATCGGCACCACGTCCGATTTCATGGAGTTCCCGATCATCATGCCGCGGGCCGGGCCGTCGCCGTGGGTATCAAAGATGCGCTGGTAGGTTTGCGGGGTCTTGTCCGACACGATTTCAATCGCGGTGAACATATCGCGCAGCCCGGATTCAGCGAGCTTGCGTTCCTGATCCAGCAGATCGCCCTTGGTCACCAGCACCAGCCGATAATCGTCTTGCAGGGTTTCGAGGGTTTCGCGCACATCGGGCAGCAGTTCGACCGGATGGGCCAGCATATCCCGCCCCGCTGCCAGCAGTTCGGAGATGACATCGGCCGGCACGCGGCCCTCGGTAATCTCTATCGCGGTTTCGATCATCGAGAGGGTGAACCCCTTGATGCCAAAGCCGTAGTGGGGGATGTTGCGCCGCTCTGCCTCCAGCAGCCGGTCCATCAGGCTGTCGCGGTCGGTGTAATCGGCAAGAAGTTCCGCGAATTTGACCTGTGTCAAAGCAAAGAAGCGTTCGTTGTGCCATAAAGTGTCATCGGCATCAAAACCGATGGTCGTTAGCGGATTGCCCATCTTTGGCGCGCCCTCTTTTCTAATTCTGCTTTAGGGTTATATAGACGCCTACACGACTCACTTGAAACGACTTCTCAGGCAGGAGCAGCAATGCGCCTTGATGATCTTATGATGGCGGGCAAAGACCGGGACGACGACGAAACCGATCTGTTGACCAAGACCAAACCAAAGACCAAGCGGCCGCCTTTGTACAAGGTGATGCTGTTGAACGACGATTTCACCCCGATGGAATTTGTGGTGATCGTGCTTGAACGCTTCTTCGGGCTGAACCATGCCCAAGCCTTCGAGATCATGTTGACCGTGCATAAAAAAGGGCTGGCGGTCGTGGGCGTGTTCAGCCACGAGATCGCGGAAACCAAAGTCGCGCAGGTGATGGATTTCGCCCGGCGTCACCAGCATCCGCTGCAATGCACCATGGAAAAAGAAGAATAACACGTGATTGATGCACGTCTGCAACTGGCGCTTGACGGCGGTGGTCTTGAGTTGCCAGCTGAAGGGACGATTGCCGTCTTTCAGCCCCCCCGTGACAGTGATTTGCCAGGTCTGGACAAAGACCGCGTGCAGATTATCCATGATTTCAAACCGGATTATGACGCATGGGCCGCGCGCGGCTATGATGTCGTGCGCACCATCAAGGACCGCTATGCGGCCTGTATCGTCTGCCTGCCACGCGCCAAGGCCGAAGCCCGCGCCGTGATCGCCGCCGCCTGCGAGGTCTGCGACGGGATCGTTGTGATCGACGGGCAAAAGACCGACGGTGCCGATAGTGTCCTGCGCGAGATGCGCGACCGTGTGACCGTGCAGGGCCCGATCTCGAAGGCCCACGGCAAGATGTTCTGGATCTCGGAACCGGCGGCGGAGTTTTTTTCCGACTGGCGTCAGGGGCCGGAGCTGACCGAAGGCGGGTTCTGGACCGCGCCGGGGGTCTTTTCCGCCGATGGTGTCGATCTGGCCTCGGCGCTGCTGGTGGATGCCTTGCCCGAGAAGCTCGGGTCCGAGGTTGCCGATCTGGGGGCCGGTTGGGGCTTTTTGTCGGCCCACGCGCTGACACGGCCTGACATCAAGAACCTTTACCTTGTTGAAGCGGGACATATGGCGCTGGAATGTGCGCGCCGCAATGTCACCGATGATCGCGCGTCCTTTGCATGGGAGGATGCCACAAGCTGGGAGCCGCCCCACCGCATGGACAGCGTGATCATGAACCCGCCCTTCCACATCGGTCGCGCGGCTGAACCGCAGATCGGGCAGGCGTTTGTTGCTACGGCAGCACGCATCCTGTCGCCGCAAGGCAAGCTGTGGATGGTCGCGAACCGTCATCTGCCCTATGAGGCAGAGCTGAAAACCCGTTTCGCCCATGTCGAGGAAATCGGCGGCGATGCGCGGTTCAAACTGTTTCACGCGGCACGGCCTTTGCGCAAACGCCGATAGGCGGGCCGCGCCTGATTAAGGAACGATTTATGTCATTCTCAATCTCTGGCAAAAGCGTCATCGTCACCGGGGCCGCGAACGGCATCGGCTTGGCGATTGCCCGGCAATTCGCCGACAAGGGCGCAAATGTGATGTGTGCCGACATCGACGAGAAAGCGCTGGTCGAACAGCTGGGCGATGCCAAGGACGACGGCAATATCCGCTTTTTCGCGGGCGATCTGCGGCAACGGCTGACGATTGCGAACCTCGTCTCTGCCACCATTGACGCCTTTGACGAGGTCGACGTGTTGGTCAATGCCTCGCGGCAGTTCCTGCCGACGGATGCGCTGGACAGTGATGATACCAGCGTTGAAACCCTGTGGCAGGAAAACGTGATGACCGCGATGCAGCTGACGCAGCAGGTCGCCAAACGCATGATCAAACAGTCCGAGGGCAAGGAAGACGGCAGCGTGGGCAGCATCGTCAACCTCAGCTCGACCACCTCGCGGCACACGCGGCCCGAGTTGATGGCCTATTCCATGGCGGCGGCCGCGCTTGAGCAGATGACGCGGTCGATGGCGCTGACGCTGGCCCCGCATCGCATCCGGGTGAACGCTGTGGCCCTCGGGTCGGTGATGAGCGGGTCGCTGAAAGCGTCCTGCGCCGAGAACCGCGAGTGGCGCGACGACATCCGCAACCACACGCCGCTGGGGCGCATCGCTTCGCCGTCAGAGCTGGCCGACACGATCCAGTATCTTGCCGCCGACAGCTCCAGTTTCCTGACCGGCGAAGTGATCGTTGTGGACGGGGGGCGGTCCTTGCTGGACGCCGTGGACGCGCCGGCACACTAGAGTACGCAGTAACGAAAGGCTTTGCGCATGACCGTTGATTTCGAGGCGGAGAAGACCCGCGCCGCTGAGTGGTTCCGCAGCCTGCGCGACCAGATCGTGGAGGCATTCGAGACGCTGGAGCGTGACCACGCCGAGGGCCCGCTGTCTGATGCCGCGCCCGGCACATTCGAGGTGACCCCGACCAAACGCAGCAGCGACGACGGCAGTGACGCGGGCGGTGGTCTGATGAGCGTGATGCGTGGCGGGCGTGTGTTCGAAAAGGTCGGCGTCAACGTCTCTACGGTGTTCGGCACCCTGGGAGAGCGCGCGCAGGTCGCGATGGCGGCGCGCAAGGGCATCCCCGGCATGGCCGAAGACCCGCGGTTCTGGGCGTCGGGCATCAGTCTGGTCGCGCATATGCAGAACCCCCATGCCCCGGCGGTCCATATGAACACCCGCATGTTCTGGACCCCCCATGCCAGCTGGTTCGGCGGCGGGTCCGATCTGAACCCCTGCATCGAATATGACGAAGACACCGCGCATTTCCACGCCGTGCAAAAGGCGCATCTGGACCCTCATGGCAGCGATCTCTACCCGCGGCTGAAGGCCTGGGCGGACGAGTATTTCTATATCCCGCACCGTCACCGCGCGCGCGGGGTCGGCGGGATCTTTATGGATGATCACGCGACAGGCGATTGGGAGGCGGATTTTGCCCTGACACAGGATATCGGCCGCGCCTTCCTGCCCGCCTATCTGCCGCTGGTGCAAAAGCGGATCACGCAAGACTGGTCAGAGGCGGATAAAGAAGCGCAGTTGGTGCATCGCGGGCTTTATGCGGAATATAACCTTGTCTATGACCGCGGTACGAAATTCGGGCTGGAGACCGGCCATGACGCCAATGCGGTTCTCATGAGCCTGCCGCCTTTGGCGAAGTGGATCTAGGGGGCCAGCCCCCGCCCTGCGGGCTCCCCCGGGATAGCTGCCATTTGGAATGAAAAAGGCCCCCGACCGTGCAGGTCGGGGGCCTTTTCGTCTAAACCGGTATCAGCTTATTGCTTTGGCAGCATCACGCCGTTGATAACGTGGATCACACCGTTGGACTGTTTGACGTCTGCGATCTCTACGAAGGCCGCGTTGCCGTTTTCATCCACCAGCTTCATGCGGCCATCATCGGCGTAGGAGGCTTGCAGCGTGCAGCCGCCCAGTGTCGGCACGGGGTGCTCACCGCCGTCGTCCTTGATCATGCCCTGAAGCGCGTCGGACATCACGGCCTTGCCGACCACGTGGCAGGTCAGGATTTCGGTCAGACGCTCTTTGTTCTCTGGCTTGACCAGCATTTCGACGGTGCCTGGCTCAAGACGGTCGAAACCGGCGTTGGTGGGGGCGAACACGGTGAAGGGGCCTTCGCCTGCGAGGGTATCAACCAGACCGGCAGCTTTCACAGCAGCAACCAATGTGGTGTGGTCGGCAGAGTTCACGGCGTTTTCAACGATGTTCTTGTCGGCGAACATTTCAGCACCACCGACCATGGGGTTCTTCATCTCGTCGGCGAAAGCCGCACCAGCAGTCAGGGCCAGAGCTGCGGTTGCGGTCATCATCTTTTTAGCGAAAGTCATGGTGTTCTCCTCGGTTTATATCGTGATCATTTGTTGATCATGCCGAAGCAACGGGGCCATGCTGCGCTTAGTTTCAAACAGAGCGCGAATTTATTTTGGATGTTATCCTTTGACGTGCCAGTCGAAGAAGCCGGGGCCTGCCTGGGCCAGCAGGTCCTGCGCCAGATCGACGCCCATCTGACCGCCTTGCGCAATAGGGCCGCTGCGGTCGCCGGCAATCGCCTCGGACCCGTCGGGGCGCAGGACCTGGCCGCGCAGGTGGAGCGTGTCGCCGTCCAGCGTGGCCAGCCCGGCGATCGGTGTCTCGCAGGATCCGTCAAGCGTGAGCAGAAAGGCGCGTTCGGCGGCCAGACGTTGGCCCGTGGGGGTGTCATGGATCGCGGCGAGCATGGTTTCGGTATCAAGGTCACCGGCGCGGCGTTCGATGCCAATGGCCCCTTGCGCGACCGCGGGCAGCATCAGCGTATCGTCGATCGGCGTGGCGGGGACGTGTTGCATGCCCAAACGGTTCAGACCGGCCACGGCGAGGAAGGTACATTCGGCCACACCATCGGCGAGCTTTTTCAGCCGCGTCTGCACATTGCCGCGGAATTCGACGACCTGCAGGTCGGGACGCTGGTGCAGCAGCTGCGCACGGCGGCGCAGGCTGGAGGTGCCGACAACCGCGCCTTCGGCCAGTTGGTCCAGCGCCGAGAGGGTGGGCGCGACAAAGGCGTCGCGCGGGTCTTCGCGCGGCAGGTAGGTATCAAGCAGCAGGCCCCCCGGCTGGATCGTGGGCATGTCTTTCATCGAATGCACAGCGATGTCGATTTTGCCCGCCAGCAGGTCTTCTTCGATTTCGCGGGTGAACAGACCCTTGCCGCCGATGTCCTTGAGCGGGCGATCCTGAATGACATCGCCGGTGACTTTGATCACGACGATTTCAAACGCCGCCTGTGGGATCTCAAACGCGGCGGCCAGACGGGCGCGGGTTTCATAGGCCTGGGCCATCGCCAGTGGCGAGCCGCGGGTGCCGATGCGCATGGGGTTTTCGGGGGTGGGCAGGTTCACAGTCATGGCTCTTCTTTAGGGGTGTGGATTTGATCTGACAAGCGGTGCCATTGCCTTGACATCGCGGCGCTACATCTTGACCTAAGACAAAACCATTGAAGAGTAGGAATCCCCGATGCCGCAGACCGACACGCAAAGCAAAACCATTCTGCGTTCATTGGCCGGAGAGACGCTGCCGGTGCCGCCGATCTGGATGATGCGGCAGGCCGGACGCTATCTTCCCGAGTATAAAGCGACGCGGGCGCAGGCGGGGGATTTCCTGTCTTTGTGCTACAACCCCGAGCTGGCGACCGAGGTCACCTTGCAGCCGATCCGTCGTTACGGGTTTGATGCGGCGATCCTCTTTGCGGATATTTTGCTTGTACCTCAGGCGCTTGGCGCTGATCTGTGGTTTGTCACCGGCGAAGGGCCGCGCCTGTCCACGGTCACCACACAGGCGGATTTTGACCAGCTGCGGCCCGTGGGCGATATCCACGAGACGTTGAACCCGATCTATCAGACGGTGCGCAACCTTGCCGGTGAACTGCCGCGCGAGACGACGTTGATCGGCTTTGCCGGTGCGCCCTGGACTGTGGCGACCTATATGATCGCGGGGCAGGGGACCAAGGATCAGGGGCCTGCGCATCTGCTGCGCACCCAGGATAACGCCCTGTTCGAGAAGCTGTTGGACCTGATTACCAAGGCAACCATCGAATATATGTCTGCGCAAATTGACGCAGGCGCCGAGGTGATGAAGATCTTTGACAGCTGGGCGGGGTCGCTGCCGGGCGATGCTTTCGAGAAATACGCGCTGGTCCCTGCACGCGAGATCACGCAAGAGCTGAAGAAGCGCCACCCCGGTATCCCGATCATCGGTTTCCCGCGCGAGGCCGGCGATAAATACATCGGGTTCGCCAAGGCGGCGGGGGTGGATTGTGTGGCGCTCGATAATTCCGTCTCGGCGGATTGGGCGGCCAAACATGTGCAGGTGGACGGTTGCGTGCAGGGCAACCTTGCATCGACCCATATGGTCACCGGCGGGCAGGCGCTGGTGGATGAGACGCGCCAGATCGTCAAAGCCTTTTCCAAGGGCCCGCACATCTTTAACCTAGGCCACGGGATCACCCCGGATGCCGACCCTGACAATGTGCAGCGCATGATTGATACGGTGCGCGAGGGCGAATAATCAAATAAGATTGGCTTTGGCTCTTGACGGGGGCCGAAGCCTGTCATACTCGGAGCGCCGATGGCGTTATAGCTCAGTTGGTTAGAGCGAACGACTCATAATCGTTAGGTCCCTGGTTCAAATCCAGGTAACGCCACCATCTCCCCCCCCCCGCACAGATATGACTTTTGTAGGATAGCTGTTGTTCAGCATGGCCTGTCGTGTGTCGTGTTCCCGAGCTGCGTGTTTTTCATCTGCTTGTACCGGAGGTGATTGATAATCCCCTGTCGCTGGTGTCAGAGTGTCACTCAGCTAAAGGCTCGGAACTGCTCGGCAACAGAGCGGTCCGTTTTGACTGAACACGGGAGATTAGAATGATGATGAGAAGAACCCTGATGGGGATCGCGGGTGCGGCCCTTGCCGTTGGCATGAGCGCGACCGGCGCGATGGCGCAAGAGGTTACCCTGCGCATGCACCAGTTCCTGCCGCCACAGGCCAATGTGCCCAAACTTATTCTGGATGTCTGGGCCGATAAGGTCGAAGCCGCCAGCGACAACAAGATCAAGATTGAACGCTACCCCTCCATGCAGCTTGGCGGGAAGCCACCTGAGCTGATGGACCAGGCGATTGACGGTGTGGCCGATATCGTCTGGACCGTGGTGGGCTATACCCCCGGCCGCTATCCCACGACCGAAGTGTTCGAGCTGCCCTTTATGGTCACCGACGCCCGCGCGGCGAGCTCTGCCTATTGGCAGATGTTCGAAAAGCACATGAAAGACACCGAGTTCAAGGACGTACATATTCTGGGCACGTGGGTTCACGGCCCCGGGATGCTGCACACCAACACCGAGGTGCGGTCGCCCGACGATATGCAGGGTCTGAAGATTCGCGGCGGGTCGCGTCTGGTGAACCAGCTGCTCGAGATTACCGGCGCGACGCCAGTGGGCATGCCGGTTCCGGCGATTCCCGAAGGTCTGTCCAAGGGCGTGATCGACGGCACCACGATCCCGTGGGAAGTGACGCCATCGTTGAAAGTGCCGGAACTGGTGAAGAACCACACCGAATTTGACGGTGCTGCACTTTATACGCTGACCTTCGTGCTGGCGATGAACAAGGACCGCTATGACGGGCTGTCGGATGAACTGAAGAAGGTTCTGGATGAAAACTCCGGTCTGGAATTTTCGGTCTTTGCGGGGGGCACGCAGGCGGATGCCGATGGCCCTGCGCGTCAGGTCGCGGTTGATCTGGGCAACAACATTGTCGAGCTGAACGAAGAAGAGACCCAGGTCTGGCGCGATGCGTCGCAGCCGATCTATGACAGCTGGATTGCCGATATGGACAGCAAGGGCATCGACGGTCAGGCGCTGATCAATGAGGCGCGTGAACTGATGGATGCCTACGGCAAATAATCCCTGACGACGATAGCAGGCCCGCGGTGCATTCCTGCGCCGCGGGCCTGATTGCTTGATACACCCCAAAATACCTAGACAAGATTGAGAGAACCATGCGTCGGCTGATATATTTTCTTGCCCGCTTTACCGCCGTGATCGGAGGGCTGGTGCTGATGGCGCTGGTGCTGATGACCACGGCCTCTATCATCGGGCGCACGGTCAACAAGATGCTGCATAGCCCCTTCTTTCAGGAGAAGCTGACCGGCCTGTCACAGGGGTTGATTGACATGGGCATCGGCGAGATCAACGGCAATTACGAATTGCTGGAGGCGGGGGTCGCCTTCGCCATCTTCTCGTTCCTGCCGATCTGCCAGTATTACGGCGCCCATGCCACGGTGGATGTGTTTACCTCTTTCCTGCCGGCGCGGGTGAACCGCTGGATCATGGCCTTTTGGGAGGTCGTTCTGGCCGCGGTGATCGTGCTGATCATCTGGCGTCTCTACGAGGGGATGCAACGCTATCTTGGCAATGGCGAGACGACATTGTTCCTGCAATTTCCGGTGTGGTGGGCCTATGCCGCCAGCTTTGCGTCCGGCGTGATTGCCAGTGTTGTGTCTGTCTATTGCGCCGTGATCCGCGTGATAGAGGCGATCCGCGGCACCGATATTCTTCCCAGCGAACAAGGGGCCCATTAAGATGACCAACCTAGAACTGGGCTTCTGGTCCTTTCCTGTGCTGCTGCTGATGATCTTTTTGCGCGCCCCTATCGGGCTGGCGATGCTGCTGTGCGGGTTTGGCGGCTGGTATCTGGCGATGGGGGGCAACCCCACGCCGCTGCTGTCAAAGCTCAAGTCCGAGACCTATACGACGTTTTCCAGCTATTCGCTGAGCATCATTCCCATGTTCCTGCTGATGGGCCAATTCGCGACCCTATCGGGGATGAGCCAAGCCCTGTTCAAAGCGGCAGAAAGCTTTCTGGGGCATCGTCGCGGGGGTGTGGCGATGGCGGCCGTGGGGGCCTGCGCGGGCTTTGGCGCGATCTGCGGCAGCTCGCTGGCGACAGCGGCGACCATGTCGAAGGTCGCGCTGCCCGAGCTGCGCCGCTATGGCTATTCCGGCGGGTTTTCCACCGCGACACTGGCCGCGGGGGGGACATTGGGCATCCTGATCCCGCCGTCGGTCATTCTGGTGATCTATGCGATCCTGACAGAACAGAATATCGCCAAGCTGTTTCTGGCGGCCTTCCTGCCCGGTGTGCTGGCGGCCATCGGCTATGTTATCACGATCTCGATCTACGTGCGTCTGAACCCCAAATCGGCGGGTGTGCGCCCTGCGGTGCCCATGGGGGACCGCTTCAAGGCGCTGGCGAATACATGGCCGGTGCTGGTGATCTTTTTCGTCGTCGTGGGCGGCATCTATCTGGGGTGGTTCACCCCGACCGAAGGCGCGGCTGTGGGCGCTGCGGGCACTGGTCTGGCGGCTTTGCTGGCGGGTAGTCTGAACTGGGCAGTCTTGCGCGAAAGCCTGATGGGCACGGCCAAGACCACGGGGATGATCTTTTTCATCGTGCTGGGGGCAGGGTTCTATAACGGCTTTCTGGCCCTGTCGGGCGTGCCGCAGTTCATGGCTGATTGGGTCGTGGGGCAGGGCTATAGCCCGTGGTTCGTGCTGGTCGTGATCCTTGTCTTCTACCTCGTTTTCGGCTGCCTGATGGACAGCCTGTCGATGATCCTGCTGACCGTGCCGATCTTTTTCCCCGTCATCTCGGCGATGGATTTCGGGATGAGCACAGAGCATCTGGCGATCTGGTTCGGCATCCTTGTGCTGATCGTGGTCGAGGTCGGTCTGATCACGCCACCGGTGGGGATGAACCTGTTCATCATCAACTCGATGGACCGTGAAACCCCGATGACAGAGACCTATAAGGCCGTGATGTATTTTGTCGGCTCCGACATCGTGCGGGTGATCATTCTGGTGATGTTCCCCGCGATCACGCTGTTCCTGCTGCCCTGACAGGGCACAGCGATGTGACACGAAAAAAGGGCCGCGTCTGACGCGGCCCTTTTGTTTTGGGAATGGCAAACGGGTGGTTACGACGTCCAGGCCATCCGCGCAGGGTGGTATTCAAAGCCGATGTGGTGTCCGGCCCCGACCAGCCCTTCGCGGGTGTGGTTATAAAGCGAGCGCCAGTAAGGCTGGATCGTGACGCCTTCGTTCTGGATCAACGCTTCGCCCTTGGCCATCAGAGCGCGACGTTTTTCGACATCGGCGACCGAGAGGGCCTCGGTCAGAAGGGCGTCGAATTCGGGGTTGGACCAGCCAAATTCGTTCCATGCCTCGCCCGAGCGATAGGCCAGCGCCCAGATCTGCACACCCAGCGGACGGGCGTTCCAGTTGGTCGAGGAGAAGGGGTATTTCGTCCAGTCGTTCCAGAAGGTCGACCCCGGCAGGATCGTGCGTTTCACCTTGATGCCAGCGTCGCGCAACTGTGCGGCGACCGCATCTGTGGTGTCCTTGCGCCATGCATCGTCGATCGAAAACAGCTCGTGCTCGTAGTCGGCCATGCCGGCCTCTTCCATCAGGGCGCGAGCACCTTCGGGGTCCGCCTCGCGCGGGGGAAGCTCGGCATATTCGGGGTGCATCGGGCCGACGTGGTGGTTTTCGGCCACCAGCCCGCGACCGGCATAACCCAGTTCAAGCAGCACGGCGTTGTCGACCGCCATGGCCAGCGCCCGGCGGACACGCGCATCGGCGTAGGGTGTCTTGCCATCCACCTCGGCCAGTTGGTTGGGGCGGATCACGATCGTCGCACCAGTGGCGATTTCGTTCTGGTTCCAGCCGTCCAGCGTGCTGAACACGTCGATGAATTCACCCTCGATGGAATAGGTGGCGTCGATCTCTTCTGCTTCGGCGGCGGCGACAAAGGCCGAAGGGTCAGTGCCGTAGTCGATGTATTCCAGCCGGTCGATATAGGGCCCGCCGTAGACCTCGGTGCCCCACCACGTGTGGTCGGGGTTCTTGACCAATACGGCCTTGATCCCGACTTCGACAGATTCGGGCAGGTAGGCGCCGGTGCCGACAGGGTTGTCGAGCATGGTTTCCGGATCAAACCCTTCGGGGACGATGGCAGCGGGGTAATCGGCCATGCCGGGGATCAGGGTGATGTCGGGGCGGGGCAGCGACAGCTTGACGGTATGGTCATCCACCACGGTGATCGCGCCTTCGATCGCCTGACCGGAGTCCTCGTCGATCAGCGTGGCAAAGCGCCCGGCCATCGAGTTGCCTTCGACCGATTTATCACACCAGCCCGTGATGTTGCGCGCCACATCGTTGGCGGTGAAGGGCGTGCCATCGTTCCACGTGACACCTTTGCGCACATTCAGCACATATTCGGTGGCGTCTTCGTTGATCTCCCAGCTTTCGAGCAATGCGGGGGTGAAGGTGCCGTCATTCTCCCAGATCGCGAGATATTCAAGCCAGCCGCGGGTGATGTTGGCGATCTGCGACCAGTCGTAGGTGCGCGGGTCTTTCAACGCGCGGACCTCCATCTGCATCCGTACGGTGCCGCCGGATTTATGCGCGGCCGCTTGTGCGGGCGCTGCCATGCCGATCATCGCATAGGCGGTTGTCGCCGTGGCCCCAAAGGCGCTGGCGAGGGCCAGAAACTCGCGTCGGTTGACCGGATCGCGTTTGGCAGCTTCGGCAGAGGCGTGGATGGCGGCGGGTAAGGGGGTGCCGGTACGGGTTAAGAACGTCATGATCTTCCTCTCTGGTCGGGTGCTGCCCCTGTGGTTCGGGCGGCGGATACGAAGCACAAGCACAGGCGCTGGATGCTTTGCGGTGATGCAGCTTTGCTGCGTTTATTGGCTAGGAATGTAACTAGCATGTATCACAGAGTTTCAAGCATTGCGCGGCGGTGCGTCAACCCACAGCAGCGGCGGTCCCCGGAGTTTGCACAAAACGCACTGCGCGCCCGATCCGGTTCAGGATCAGACGCGCGATCGGGGGCGCGCTGTTGGGCGCCTCCGGCGGGAGTTTATTTGGCAAAATGAAGCGCGGTTATGGCGTGGGTTTCGCAGGCAGGATCGTACCGGCGCAGGCCCCGAAGCCGATGCGATAGCCGTCGCCTGCGGCGTGGCCGGTCAGGATCATCGTATCCCCGTCCTGCACAAAGCTGCGGGTGGTGCCATCGTTCAGCGCGATCGGTTCCGCGCCGCCCCAGCTGAGTTCGAGCAGGCTGCCGCGGGCATCTTTGTCGGGGCCGGATATGGTGCCGGAGCCGAGCAGATCGCCCGCGTTCATCGCGCAGCCAGACGCCGCGTGATGCGCTAGCTGTTGCGGGGCGGAATAATACATCGTGTTGTAATTGGTGCGCGCGATGACCTGTTGTGCGCCGCCATCGGGCTGGATGATCACCGAGAGGTCAATGTCGTAGAGCATCGGTTTCGGCTCTGCCAGATAGGGCAGCAGATCAACCTCGCGCTCGGGCGTGGAGGCGCGGAAGGGTTCAAGCGCCGCTTTCGTCACGATCCACGGAGAGATGCTGGTGGCGAAGGCCTTGGCCTGAAACGGCCCGAGCGGTTGATACTCCCACGCCTGAATGTCGCGCGCAGACCAATCATTCAGCAGCACATAGCCAAAGATCATCTCGTCCGCTTCGGCCACGCTGGGGGTGTCGCCCATATCGGTGGAGGTGCCGACGATGGCCCCCATCTCGAGCTCGATATCAAGGCGCTGGCTGGGGCCGAAATGCGGGGTCGCGGCATCCGCCGGTTTGATCTGCCCGTTGGGTCTCCGGATGTCAGTGCCGGAGACGACAACGGTCGAGGCGCGGCCGTTATAGCCGATGGGCATATGCAGCCAGTTCGGGGGCAGCGCGTTTTCCGCGCCCCGAAACATGGTGCCGACGTTGGTGGCATGGTGCCGGCCCGCGTAGAAATCGGTATATTCCGAGACGACAATCGGCATGTGCAGGCGGATGTCAGCCATAGGGACAAGATGCGGGGCGACCTTGGCCTGGTCGGGGCTGCCGGTTGCCAGCAGATCGGTCAGGCGGTCGCGTAGGGTCGCCCAAGCGTCGGGGCCCAGATCCATGACGTCATTCCAATAGGGCACATCGAAGACAGGATCGAAGTGGAGGAGGATCAGGTCTTCGGCCTCTACCGCGGCCATGTCGAGCACCATATCCCCGATCGCCACGCCACAGCGCGGTTCGAGCGTGTCTGTGGAAAACACACCGTAGGGCAGGTTGTTGAGCGGGAAGTCGGTGTCGGCGCTGTTCGCGCTTTCAACCCAAGAGGTCAGCAATGTCATCGGTGTTCCTTGCGTGTCGCTGCGGGTGCGGGAAAGCTACCTTGCAAAATCTGCTTCGTTGGTAATAGTCCTTTGTGTAACTAACAAGCGATTGCCCTGATGCCAGACCAGAATTTCGAGCTGACCCATTTTCTGCCCTACCTTCTAAACCAGGCAGCGGAAGCGAGCAGTCTGGCGTTTCAGCGCACCTATAAAGATCGCTACGGGATGCTGCGGACCGAGTGGCGGGTGCTGTTTCATCTGGGGCTTTATGGCGAGATGACGGCCAGCGATATCGGGCAGCGGGCGAATATGCATAAGACCAAGATCAGCCGTGCGGTGCAAAAGTTGACAGAGCGGCGGTTCGTCACGCGGCTGCGCGGCGATCAGGATCGGCGGACCGAGATGCTGTCCCTGACGACACAGGGTCGCGCGGCCTATGAGCATCTTTACGAGGTGGCAAAGGCCTATGACGCGCGTCTGACGGCGGATTTAACGGCGGCGGAGCGGGAGACGCTGAAGCGGTTGCTGGTCAAACTGGCGGCGGGACAGGGCAGCGCGGGCTGACGGCGGGCCGGAGGGCGACGGGGGGCACATGCCCCCGCGCGCCGGTTCAAAAGTTGATGTCGACGCCGGGTAGGTCCAGCGCTTTCATCAGGTCGCGCAGCTCTTGCCGTGCCGCGACATTCGAGATGTTCAGCTGCTTGACGCCGATATCCTTGAGGTCGAGCAGGGTCAGGCCACGGGGGAAAAGCTCGCGGAAGATGACGCGTTCGTTAAAACCGGGGGCAATGCGGAACCCGATGCGTTTGCTCAGGTTGGCGATGGCGCGTTCCATCTTGTCCTTGTTCACCATGCGCTGCGCGCCCATGCGGTTGCGCACGACGATCCAGTCGATCGGGGCAAGGCCTGCCTGTGCCCGCAACTGCCGCGCGTTCCAGACCATTTCGGAATAGACGGAGGGGCCGGTGATCTTGTCGCCCATAGCGTCGGTGCGCGCCAGCAGGTCGAAATCGATAAAGCTGTCGTTCAGCGGCGTGATCAGCGTGTCGGCGAGCGAATGCGCCACCTGGCTGAGACGGGTGTGGGACCCCGGGCAGTCGATCAGGATGAAATCGGACGTCGGTTCAAGCTCTGCCACGGCGGCGCTGAGGCGATGGTCATAGATGTTTTCGCCGGGCTGCAGGCTGCTTGCCTCGATCTCTGGCAATTCGTGCATCTCGGGCGAAGGGAGGTCGAGCTCGGCACTGGCGAGGAAGGATTTACGGTTGTCGACATAGCGCCCGAAGGTGCGCTGGCGTAGGTCCAGATCCAGCACGCTGGTCTTATGCCCCATCCGCGCAAGGGCTGTTGCCACATGCATCGAAACGGTGGATTTCCCCGCCCCGCCTTTTTCATTCCCGACGACGATGATATGCGCCATTGCCTTTTGTCCCTTTCACTCCCCGTTTTTATCGGGGTCACATTGGGAAAAACCATATGGCAGCGATGGCGCTTTTGAAAGCGTTTGTGGCTCTAGATTGTGGTTATTGTTGCGAAATTCACCCGCTGGAACGCGCCGCGCAGGGGCAGTGCCTGCTAGCCCGATCGGCGCAGCGGCGGGGTGCGCGCGCCCATGGCACCGGTGTCGATCGCGACGGCGGTATCCTGGGTTACATCCAGATGGGCGCGGCAATCGGCGGCGATCTGGGTCAGCGCATCATGGGGCCCGTGCAGACGTTCCAGCGCGCCAGCAAGCACCAGCGCCTGCGCATAGCTGCCACGGGCGACCAGATCGCGGGCGGCGGTCAAATCCTCGGCCGGGAGGGGGGCGGGATCAGCCTGCGCGCGCGGGGCCTTGC
>Ga0114901_1000133_pt1 | contig 61821 bp, 72 predicted proteins | sample MalvireepMed_s16_FD_89686 | JGI IMG/M metagenome (GOLD analysis project Ga0114901, IMG submission 89686) | Marine viral communities from the Global Malaspina Expedition - Malaspina viral metaG DeepMed_s16 | ecosystem: Environmental > Aquatic > Marine > Oceanic | place: Mediterranean Sea... | reverse complement strand
GTCAAAGAGTTCGATCTGCATGGTTGGACTTTCCAGACCAGCAATCGGTCATAGAGCGTATTTGAAGGCGGTTTCACCCGCGGCTTCTGCCCAATCGATAGTTTGGAAAATCGGAATGAGCTGGTCGATCGTGCGAGAGTCATCCGGGGAGCTGGCCGTGAGATAGATGTCATCGATCCGGTGGAAGCTGTGATCGTCCGGTGTCCAGGGGGTGTCGAAGAGACAGGGGAGATCAACTGCGGTGGGAACGAAGAAGCCTTCTTCGTCCAGCGTTTCAAGGAAGAGAACTTTCTGCTCCTCTGTGAAACCGCCGGAGACAGTCCAGGTCTTGGTCCGCTTGTAATTTGCGCCATCCACATAAGAGAGCACGAGGGCAGTGTTGGGTTTGACGATCGAGTTTGCGACGTGCTCGGTGCCGAAGAAATATGAAATCTCGCGAATGGCGGCATCGGCTCCGTCGCTGCCGTGAATCGAATTTTCGCGATAGCCGATAGCGAACGCCTTGCGGATGGTCCCTTCCGCAGCCTGGGTATGGTCGGTAGCGCCCATGTGCTGTCGGAAGAGGGAAGGGGCGTCTGCGACGCTCCGCGGGATGCGGTCGTCCCATTCGAGGAGCAGGAGCACGACCGGTCCGGAGGTGGTATAGTCGACCAGGCCAGGGAAGAAATCTTTGCCTTCGTGTTCCCGATACAGCCAGGCGGCCTGTGCACGCAAAAGCGTGCAGGGAACGCTCTTGATGATGGCCCAGCCGGAATTGCGGATGAAATTGGCTATTTCCGTCTCGAGATTGCGCTGAGTGGCGTCAGGTTTGATCATGGCAAAAGTGCGAAGCACGGAATTAGGCTCCTTCGCCAAAGAGAATGGTGAGTTCCGGCCAACTGAGGACCCGCGGCCGATCGCTATCCCCGGGCTTGGTCGAAAAGCGGCTCCCCTGAACATTGTCGAGGATCAAGCGAGTGCGGATGATCTCGAGGTCGGAAGGGTTTTCGAGTTCATCGCGGAGCAACTGATTGGCGATTTCAGCATTAGGCGCGAGCACGAAGCGGTCCTGGTTTTCAGAGTTGGAGCCGTAAGCTTCGATGAACAGGAGCTTGTTGGTTGCAACTTCGGGAGTTTCGAGATTCATCATGGCGGTCCGAATTATGATGGGTAAATGCTAAGAAACCTGAAATAGGAATTATATCAGGGTGTTTTGTTTCTCGTTGAGGATCGTAGTTATGCGGCCAAGGGGAGAGCTGGGGCCACTGGGATTCCGTTCAGTAGGGATCCTGAATAGGTGTTTTCATTAATCCCACAGCCGGGGAAGAAGTTGCTCGAGATGATCTGTGCGGTTCCAGGGGTCATCTGGATTTCGACACGTCCAACTGGGGCCTTATCGTCGCTGAAGACGGTACGCTCGTAGGATGAACCGTTGACGTGAAAAGGCGCCTTGCATCCCCACTGTGCTGTAAGTTGATGTTGAGCCGCTAGCTGCACATAGGCCTGTTGGCACATAGACTGCTGCAGTTCTGCGAGCGTGGAAATGCGCTTGTCATTGTCATGGTCGATGAAACGATATGGTAGTACCGGCGTTAAACCTAGGATTTGGAGCATGCTCTCTTGGTTCACGAAGAAGTTTTTGCGTGAACCACGGCGGGAAGCCGTGAGAGCGTAGGCAGAGCCGCCGCCGGAGTAATAATTCGGGATAATTCCCGCGTAGATCACGTTAGACCAGGTGACCCCATTGATCTGAAGGTTCTTGTGCTTGGACCAGATTTCGATGCCAGCCAGGCTCAGTGTGTACGCAGTGATCTCTTCGCGAATATGCTGTCGTTTCTGATGGATCAGCGTGGAGATCACAGCGGAATATGCATGAGTGAATGTCATCCACGGGCTGCGGGCAGTTTGATGGAAGAACTTTGCTCCGCTCGGCGTTGATACGCCGCCGAGACCATTGCTGGCATAGATATCATAGCCGCCGGCGGGAGATTTCCAGATCTGGAATGCCCCCCGCGGTAGTGCTGCAAGGGCATCGTAGATTGGCCAGCACTCGGGGTTATTCGTGCTGGCATGGGGCAGGGTTACGATACCGGCAAATCGGGGGGTGCAGTCGAGATCGAGGTGAGCGCAATGTTCGGTCACCCGGCGTTCCAGGATTGCGTCACTGATGGTCTCAAGGCCGCACATGCCGCGATGGACATTCGCTGCCACGACGAGCTCCATCTCGCGAATGAAGGCTTCGGCCCAGGGCTTGCCCTGGATGTCGATGAGCATCAGTCGCTTGGAGTTGTTCGCGTCGTGACGCGAGACATTAGCCTCGTTCATTGAAACCTCGATTTTTTGGGGATGGCGAGGGGCTTTCTTCCCTCCAGACTTTTCACAAAGTGAAGCAATGCAAATGAAAAAACGCCCCGAGCGTTAGCCCGGGGCGAATTCGTCAGTCGGTTGTGATCGACCCATTTTTATCTGCTTTGGCGTGCAAGAGGCGATACCCGTTCTCTCCTCGGACGCCCACAGAAGCCTCGTAGTGCCCTTCTTCATCTGGGATTTCAGTCCAGTGGATTTTGAAGCCGGGGGAGGTTTCGGTCAGTCTAAGCGCCTTGATCTGAAGCTTGAGCGCTTGCGATAGCTTTTGCTCCAGGGCGCGGTGTTCGGGATCGTAGAGTTCGGCTGCATAGTAGGATCCGACGAGGCCACAGATTTCGTTGGGCGAATAGCCGACATCAGTTGCTTCGAGGCGTCCGTCGACGCCATCCTGAACGATGAACTCGCGCTGCACGCGAACATCCTGGAAGGTGCCAGCGCCGAGGTTGTAGGCCGCGATCGCCACCTGGCTGAAGGCAATAGGCTTGGTCAGGTCCAGGTTGAACAGGTCAGTGAGTTGAACCTGTGCATAAGCGACCCACTGGAAATAGGTGCTGCAGGCGTTCTCGACCATCTCCTCGATTTGATCGAGGGTGACAATGGCATCCGTGCGCTTGGCAGGCTGCTCATAATCAGGCTCATGGGGCATCGTGCTCTGGAAGGCGGCTTGGAATTCGTCTGTGGTGTAGCCCAGCACGGCAAGGCCATGGGCCAGAGCGCGGTCAATCCGCACCTTATCGAGGTTGAGGAAGGGGCCTGCAATCGAGCACATGTCTTCCAGATCATGATCGGCAGGCTTGATGTGGAAGATGATCTCTGCACGGTCGACGTTGCAAATCATGTCAGCCGGCTTGCTCGTGTCGTCTTCGCGCATTTTGGCGCAGCAGACTTCTTCGAGCACTTCGAGCCAGAGGTCTTCATCGAAGTCGGCCTCGAAATCACTGTGGAAGATGCCGTTTTGGATCTCCGTGATCAGCTCGCTGGCCTTGCCGTAGGCATCTTCGTGATAGACCTCCTCCGCCTCAGAATAGCGGAGAGTTTCAATGATGGCCTGTTCGCCAGCGCTGCGGCGTTCTTGAGGCGTTTTGGCTTCTCGCAGGTAGGTCAGCGTCTTTGAGGCGATCTTGGTGCACTGCTCATCGCTCAGGGGGCTCCTCGAGGGTTCCCAAGCGGTGAAATAGGTGTCGCGAAGGACATGATCGACAATCTTCAGGCCATTTGCAGTCTTAAGGAACTGGTCTGGAGCCTCCAGATCGCTTGAGGACACCGAAATTTCGACGCTATCGATGTAAAGGCTATCGGTCTCCATGCCAGAGGCGGCAGCGTTCATCTTGGTGTCCAGGGCCGCAGGGTAGGCAGCCACGTCACGCCAGATGCGAAGCATGTCTTTCTCTTCGATCCAGTGAAGGATATTCGAGATGGCTTCGTTCCCCTTGGTCAGGAGATCGCGCAGGGTTCGGGCATGGGGAGGGATCTCCCCAGAGGTGACTTTTTGGACGTCCGAGATCCATTTGATCACTGCGCTGCCAGGAGCTTCAGGATCCAAGGATAGCGAGGCCAGGTAGGGTTCGAGGAGATTGACACCGTCAAGTACCGCGAGTTCCAGTGGAGAGATGACACGCTCAGCGCCGGTCAGGCGGTTCAGCGCGATGGCGAACCGGTCATAATCAAGGTCTGGCTCGTTGACCGAGAATTCTGCGTTCCAATCGAAGTCATCGACATCACCCAGTGTCGCGCGAAGCATGTTCATCTGCTCGGGGAGGGGGAGTGCGGCAAACTCAGCTGAGACGATGGGAGCATCATTGATTGACCGCGGACCAAGTGCCTCGTTGACGATGGCCTGCAGGGAACTGGCCGCTGGCGGCACGAGCACGGCACTGGTCTCATTGATGATGATCTGCCGGCGGTTTTCGTCATGCCGGGCAAGAGTGAGAGCGGTGCTCGCCAGCAGGCGGGCGTTGACACTCGTGATGGTGGGGAGGGTGGTCAGCTGAGCAAGGTGATGGCGGTTGGGGAAACCGCAGCCAGCTGCGATGAGATCCAGTGCATTCGTGTGCTTGATCCGGATCTGCTTGGCTGCCAGGCGATTGCTGAGATCGCGGGCGGCGAGGGTAGGCGTGGTCATGGGGCTTCACTCCAGGGCGCAGGCGTCGCATCGAGATGCGCGGGGCAGGCGTTCCCGAGCTGCACCTTGGATGAAGGCTGCACTCAGAAATGGGATCAAATCAGCTTGGGCTGTCTGATGATGGATTGTCCGTCAGCGAGTTCTCGCTGGCCTGCGGAAGGCTCCATTAAGCCTCGGCCGGATGCCGGAAAGCAGGTCATAGGCTGGCCTGCTTTCGGGTATCCGATATGGAGTTATGTTAGCACATGAGGCGCTTCAGCTGAATAGGCTGCTCATTTCTTCAATCTCATTCGACACACCAGGAGCCGAAACTTTTCACCTTATACTGCTCTCGGCCGGGGCTGCCTGGTCTGCAGCACCGGCCGGAAAACCAGTTCATTGTTCGTCGGGGTCATTGTCGTTAATGCCGCACTCTTTGACAGCATCCCATAGAAGAGAGGTTCTGTGGGGGTGAGGGGTATAATCACCCGCCTTGAGCAACCGGCAATAGCCGTTTTGTTGCCTTGGTTTGTCACCTCGGATTTTCAGATAGGGGCAAGGCTTGAGTTCGGGGACCTCAACAGCCCCCATCGGCGTGTTGCGGGTCACCGTTTTGCCAGTGCGTGAGTAGCAATAGGGGCCTTCGGGTACTACTTGAGCAGCGGCCGCCTGGCGGCGATCGTAGCGTGCCTGACGGTTCTGGCGGACATTGTCGGTGACAGGCATCAGATTTTCATCCCATTTTGTAATTTCGATTCATCCAGTGGTGGATTAGTTTTCGGTGGTCATTGCCTTGCGTGCGTTGCGGATCATCGCTTTGCTTTCGTGGATGCTCGCGAAGATAGGGCGGACCGGCGGGTTGGTTCCGTTGCGCAGATGGGTGCATATGCCATGGATCCGCCAGCCGATGATCGCGAGTGTCACGATTTTGAAGATCATCAGTCCATCAGCTCGCAAGGTGAGGGCCTGCATCATGATCCATATCGATGTCATCGCCAATGCCGCGGCCAAAACGGTTAGATTGGCGCGAAGGTGCTGATTTCCCTTTGATGCGCCATGCATGCGCCGCACTTGTTGCCAGATGGCAGCGGTCAATATGACGCTCACTAGGGCCATAAATGCGGCACTCAGGAAGGGAAGGAACAGGGCGATCGAGGCGATGAGAAGCAGACAGAATATCGCGAAGATCACGCGCGCGTAGATTGAGATGGCATGCAACATTTTTCTTACTCAGTTTGATTTTTGAAAATCATTCCAAGCTGTATTTAGCTGCCAGGGACATCGGACTTGATGGTCGCGACCGGCGCCGGGCCCTGGTCGTATCGGACCAGAAGACCATCGCCGTTTACGGTGTGTTTCGTGTTGGGTGTCAGATGCTCATGGAGAGCCTTCTGGAGCACTTTGAGCGTTTCATAGCCCCGCTTGCATTCGGGGGAGACTCCTGGCGAGCCAATGCTGAAATTGCTGCGGCCGGGAATGTGCCCCATGATGTGCTCGGCACTGCGTAGGACCTCTTCCAGCTGCTCGGACTGGATAATGTCGATCGGCTGGCCGTTACCACCTTGAAGGTCGGAGCGTGCTAGGATCTTGTGCATTCGAGCAAGGCCGGCGATCTCGGTAAACTGTCCAAGATGCATGCGGGTGGCCAGGTCGATCAGCTCAGCAAGGCTCTGAGCGTGCGCAATGCTGAGATCGAGACGGATGCGAGGTTCGTCAGCCGAGGTGGTGCTGAGGGCAGGGGTGTTGGTCATGCGGTGATCCTTATGAGGCAAGCAGGCAATTAGGGTCGTAGTCGTCAAGCAGTTGAGGATGTGCAGGCGAGACGTGCCGGAGCATTGCATTTGTCCGGGCAAGCCGATTCATGCGGCCATTTTGAAGGGGAGCGCAGCTTGCAGGTCATACTGCCGCTGAGCCTTGTTGAGGCTTCGGGTGAGCTGCTTTGCTGCAGTCAGGAGATCTTTGTGTGGTGCAGCATTCCCGAAGGCTCGATGCTGGCTCACTACCCACTTTCGATCGAAATTACGATGGACTTCGATTGTCGATCGGATGATCGATCGCTTCACGAGCTTGAGCGAGAAGATGCGTCGACCTGCATCCTTGCCGGCGTTGCTGCTGCTGTAGCAGCTGGGCGCATAACTGCGGACGCAATGATGCATAGCTCGGCTTTCGAGTTCCAGGTCGTTGCTGTTTGTCAGTTCGGTAATCTGGGTTGTTGGCGTGTCGAGGCGAGGGAGAAGAGGATCCCACTCGAGGCTTTCGTCCGCAAAATCGAAGTGATGGGCCAGGTTTGCGTGCCATTGCTCCTGTTCACGCAGAAGGGTGAGCCAGGTCAGTCGGGTCGCTCGAACGATTGGTAGGCGATCATTGGTAAATGACGTCCAGGCATCGCTCACCATGGATATGAAACCGGCCTGCTGGTGCACTCGGCCGCGGCGCTTTGCATCAGCACCGGCTCTCACGATGATGTGCAGGATCGGAATGAGGTCGCGCAGATGTGAAAGAGGGCGGAAGGATAGCTGGCGTAGGAATGCTCTTGGCAGACGTTCACCTTCAACCTCAGCCAGCCGATTGAGGAAGGCGAGGGCCATGGTATCTTCGCGATCTTCTTGTTCGATTGTATGATGCACGCCCCACATGTCTGCGACAATCATCTGGGTGCCCAAGTTTAGGGCTTTCTCGAGTAGGGGGCGCAGTGCCATCATCTGGGGCACTGTCATCTTGAGGAACATCCGCCAAACAGCAGGCTTTAGGCCAGCTTTCTTGAAATGGCGGGGAGCCATTGAGATAGTTTCTGCGATCGAGCGGCGATGGGCGGCGGCTGGGATGTGGCCTAGCGTCGAAAAGTCATAAGCAGGCGCCACCTGATCCTTGAAGGGGAGGTTCAGGAGTGGGTGCAGGAACACCAAACCGGGACGATGAGTCTTGATGAGTGTGGGAATGGATAGGCGTTCGTCTGGGGCACGCCATGCTTGGGCGAGCATATTGTATTCGGCGATTTTGGCTTTGTGGCCGAATGCCTGGATCGCAGCGTTTGCTATCTCTCGGTCATATAGGTCGGACCAAAGGACGCTGTTGATCAGCTTTGCGATACCTTGTGCACCGCCGCGGGCATAGCCAAGGACCCGCTTTTGGACGCGGCCGGCGAAGGACTGGCGCTCATAGGTCCGCAGTGTTTCAAGGATCAGGGCTACACTGCTGTTCTCAAGGCGCCCGGTGATCTTCTTTAGCTCCTCACGTCCTTTGGGCGAGAACCGCTGGTCGATGATTCCGCTGTTGAAATAGGGGCGAAGGAAGGGGGTGAATTGGTCCAGACGCGGGGAAAAGGTTGCGCAAATGTCCTCGGCAATGCCGTTTGCAATAGAGGTAGCCTGTTCCGCGTTGAACATCAGAGGGAGGTGATCCCCGCCCTTGATGGTGCCATCAAGCTCCTTTGTCAGAGTGATCTCACCCATGATTTTGAAGCTTGTTGGGCTGATCTTTACCCAAGCTTTTGGAGAAGGCACGCGGCTCAGCGCTTCAAAGGCTTCGCTGGCAAAGATCGGTTGTTTTGGTTCGCGCACAGCGATTTCCTCATCAAGGGTTTTATCGGTTCTCCAGAAACAAGTAGCAAGTTTCAGGAACCTTTGCTCAAGCCGAAATTGCTCGCTCGAAGTCTTTGTGAGCGGTTCCGCCGAAGTTCAGACGATCATAAGCCATCCGTAAGGTGAAATCATCGGTGGTGGTGAGTTTGGAACTTCCAATCTGGATGCGCGCGAAGGTCCTTTGTTCAAGGGCGTTGAGATCCGAGAATCTGTGTTGATGCTCAGTTCCATGGAAGATCTGGAATTCACCCTTGGTGTAGGCCAGAATGGCGGAAATGCGCTGCTGTCCATCGATCAGCCAGCGATCCTGTTTTGCGAATTTGCCGTCTGAAGTGGGTGCATCTGACGCATCGACCCAGACAATGGATCCGAGATTGAGACCAAGATAGGCGCTCTCGATGAACCGGATTTGTTGCTCCTGTGTCCAACATGACGGTCGCTGGAATGGAGGGAGAACATATCCGCCAAGGATAGGCTGTTCATGGAAAAGCGGATCTCCGGGCTTAACAACCCAGAGCTCCATGCGATAGATCATCTCAAGTATGATGGAGGATGTGGTCGCACCGAGGATTGGGAGAGGCAGATGTGGTCTGCGCTGGGTCCAGCTCTCTGCGTATCCCTCTTTACACTGCTTCATGGTTAGGGCCTTGTCCTGTTTGCTCGAGGGAACTGATGAGTGCAATGATCTCATCTTCCGTACCTGTTGCTCTCCATGCTTTGAAGCTTGGGGAGTGAGGGAAGGTCAAGCGAATGTAATAGATGAGAAGCCTGACTTCTTCCGCGGATTTGCCGGCCTGAGAGATAGTTAAATGGGGATGGTTTGTCGGAATGTCAGGTTGATCCGTCGTCCGCTAGCCCCTGGAACCTTCCCGATCCCGTGCTTCCAGTTTCGTTGGGTTGCGCCGGCCATCACCAGGACGGATCCGTGGCCCAATGTAATGCGATGACGCTGGGACTTGTCTGTTTTGTGCTCGAAGGAAAAGTCTCGCTCTGCCCCCAATGATACGGATGCAATCGTGGGGTTGGGGCCGAGCTCTGGCTCGTTATCAGCGTGCATCCCGATGCTGTCTCTTCCGGAGCGATAGAGGTTCAGCAGCACGGTGTTGAACTGAGCGCCAGTGAGGCTCTCGATATGTTCTTTGATGAGTGTGAGTGTTGGGCTCATCGGTTGTGGGGACAGATTCAAGCCCGAGTAGGTGTAGCCGATATCACCGTGCCAGGAGACAAGCCGGGGCTGTGGGATATCACGCCCATGAATTCGGATGCTTCGCTGTTCCCATGGGGTTTCGTCGAGGAGGGTATGAAAGAGCGCGTCTGGATGAGCCCCTAGGAACGGGGTCGGATGATATTCGACGTCTGCACCGTTCAAAGGAAGTTTTGTGGATTGGGTGTTGAATAGGTCCATCGGACGTCCTTTCCTTTCCAGTTCGCGGTGTATCAGGCCTTGACGAGCACAGCATCAAAACCGCGTGGAGCAACCTTCCCGTTCCGGAAACGGAAGGGGGCAGCTTTGATTGCCTCTAGTAGGGTCCGCATTTCATCGATGTTGGACTGATCATCGAAGTGGACGATTTCGCGAGTGATCTCCAGAGACCGATCGATAGCCTCTAGGAATTGGGTCGGTGTGCGAAGAGCCGGTACGATGAAGGGGGTTTGGCCGGCGGGCTCGATCTGGGGGATTGGCATGGGGCTCAATTTCTTTCGAATAATAATGTTACCCAACACATCCTCAGTTTCCTCCCGCCAGGATTTGAAAAATGGGCGCCCGTTATCCGGGCGCCCCGTTTGTGGGCTTCATGCCGCGATTGGGAATATGGAGGATACGCCAAGCCGGGGGTTGAAGATCATCCGCCACTGCGAACCGTTTGGATTTCGACCGCCCAGGACCATCATCTGGGCCTCCTTCTCGTCAAGGAAGGGCAGAAGGCGAGCAGGCTGGAGATGGATTGCCTGCTTGAGGTGAGGGTGCTTCTTGACGATGTCTTCGGCTTCCTGGCCGGCGCCGACGAGAATGATGATGTCAGCCGTCGCGTCATTGGCAACCTTGCGAATAGCGATTTCCAGCGCGGCTTTGGATTCAGCACCTGTCTGCCAGCCGTAAGCCTGGCGCTTTTCGGGGGAAGCCAGTGAAACTTCGGCCATTCGCTGGGCCTGCTTTTCCAGCCACCGTTGGCGACTGGGGATCTGGCCCAGAGTGCCCTTGGGCAGATGAGCCGAAGGGATGAGGTTCTGATGACCGCACTTGGGGCAATCGAATGCTGCTTCCTTGCAGGAGCCACCCATGCGGGAGGGCGATCGACCTGCGACCATCAGGAAATAGAGATGATGGAGCGGGATCTCGGAACGCCGATTGCAGGCCCGGTTGGTGCAGAGGCGGCCCAAGGGGCGGGTGGAACGAAGGCGCATTGTGGGATCACTTTCTTCTTTTAGATGATTTTTCGAATGTCCTTCCGGATCTATCGCTAAAATTATGAGCAATTGTTCCTGAGGGGTCTATTGCTAACTCAAGGAACCCTGATAAAGTCCTGTATCAAGAGATGAGCGAGACCCAGCCAGCTCTTGAATGTCGTCGCTCGGCGGCCACCCCCTGCCCCCTGTTAAGGCGCCGATAGCGCGACAGAGGCCCGCCGGATAAATCCGGCGGGCCTCCTATCATGAATTCCTGGCTATCAGTCATCGACCCAGTGTTGGTTGAGGATCTCGGCTATCTTATGACCGGTTTCCCTTTGGTCTTTCAGGTATTCCGTGACGAGAAGGATGGGGTAGATCATCCCCATGCTAGTACCTTGCTCGGTTTGCTTTGGCGGGGCCTCGTAGTGAATTGCAAAGGCAGGAGCATCATTATCGATTCCTGGCCGATAGTTGGTTTCACAAACGCTCCAGCATTTATGGATAGGATCAGCGGAGTGGGCTTGGATCTTGTCTGCTGCATCGAGCAGAATTTTGGCAGATTCTGTAGATCCCAGGGCTGACTTGATGACCTTGATCAAGTCCATGATGGAAGGTGCTTTCCATTGGGGAACGCCATTAATCAGGTGCTCGGGATCAAGGCCGCGCATTTCGCAGCATAGGCGCGCGAGCTTCTCTGTGGTGCGATCGTCGTGATTTTCGTTCAGCCGCATAGGCGCATTTCCTCAATTGGAGATCCTCGCAAGCGAGATGAAACTTGATTGAACAGAACACTTGCTGGTGGCGATCAAAAGATCCTGATGATAGCATTGCGCTGATTGGGGGGTAGATGATTTCTAACGCAGGGTCCGTCTTGGATGGTCGAAGGACCGGTGATGGCGAGTTGCCGTCGCCGGATGAAGGGGATTTTCTCTATCGTCGTTGGCCGAAGCCAAAATTTGCCCAGATGGCTCGAGACGGCGTGGTGACGCCTGAACGTGCGGCCAGGTTCATGGCGATCTATGCGAACCTCGCCCCGAGGCCGGCCGACCTGGGTGTTGAGCCAGAAATCCAAGAGCTTTGGGCTAGTTTGTGGCGTCATTCGATCGATACGTTGCGATTGATCTGGGAAGAACGCTTGGGAGGATCTCTTCGGAATATCCAGCAGATCCATGATGCGGCTATGGCTGAGAAGTCGAGAGAGATTGCTGGCCCTGCCTTCGTGGAGATGGGGGCCATGGCATCTGGACGAAAGACCCGAAAGGGGATCGTTCATGGATTGTCACTCAGTCTCTACAACAGCGTCAGGGCTCTCTGGCTTCCTAAACTGGGTTGGCCATTTGATGAGCGGCTCAAGGACGAAGATGCCTTCGCAGTGCTGGAAGGCTCCAAGGGAAAACAGCGTTGGTTTGGTTTGTTTCAGCTCGATCAGACGAAGACGGAAACGTTGGGCGTGGGGACCAACTATGCGGATCGCGACGAGGCTGAGGAGAAGCTCCAGGAGATCGTAGAAGAGGTCTTGGCTCGCCGGGTGGCAGACAGCAAGCTTGGTCTGAACGATCGCGCTATGGGCAAAGAGAATGTTCGGGTTGGCCCACCCAATCCGAGGCGTGGATCTAGAAAGGCGTCGACGAGCGATCTGTTGGAGGTTCTCCAGATCCGAGGTCTCGAGTTTGGCAAATTTTTGGGTCAGCGTGAACGGCAGGCTGTCCTCAATGAGGTCTACGATGCGTTTTTCGATCTCTGCTCGGTATTGCGCCTGCCAGCAGCTGGAGCATCCTTGTGGGGTAGGGCCGGCTTAGCTTTTGGCTCCCGCGGGCTAGGACCGGGTGTTGCGGGGCATTTTGAGCCTGCGAACTGGGTGGTCCACATCGATCGTTCTGGAGCTGGTGTTCTGGCGCATGAGATGGGGCATGCCATTGATGCTGCGATGGCTGAGGCATGCGGTCTGGGGAAGGGGGCTCTCCTCAGTTCTGGCGTCATTGCTGGATGGAAGAACCATTCCTTGGCGAGGTTGCTCGAAGAGGTTTTAGTGGCCTGCAAGCGGGACGAGCATGGGCGCTCCACGCAGTTTTATCTCGATGCGCTTAAATTTGATAAGGGTAAGCGGATCTATTGGTCGTCGCCGGAGGAAATGTTTGCGCGTCTCTTTGAGGCCTGGGTTCATGACACCCTAGCGGCTCAGGGCCGCAGGAATGACTTTTTGGTGTTCCCGTCCTCTGGAACGGATCAGCTTGCCGGCCAGGAATGGCGAGCTTTGATCTCCAATTACCCCAAGGGAAGAGAGCGAGAACGGCTGGTGGGGCTGATGGGAGATTTTATCCGTGCAGCGATGCCGATTGCCCGTCGGGAGCTTGGGGCTTCGTAAGCCTCAGATCTGGTTGTGGGCCCTGAGGCTGTAGTGGCCGGTCTTGCTGATGATCAGGTGATCGATGACCTTCAGGTTCATCATCTCGCCCAGATGAATGACGCGACGTGTAATGTCGATGTCTGCAGCGCTTGGGGTTGGGTCTCCGCTGGGATGATTGTGCACCAGGATGATGGAAGCTGCGTTTAGGTTCAAAGCCCGTGCCAGGACCTCACGGATGTGAAGGGTGACACGGTCGATCGTGCCCAGGCCGAGCACTTCATCGCTGATGAGACGGTTCTTCGTGTTCATGAAGAGAACCCGCATTTTCTCAATGGGGTCGAAAGCCATCTGGTGATGGAGATATTGGTGCAGGCTTGCGCTGTCTGAGAGTAAAGGGCGGCTCTCCATCTCCAGCTTGAGTGCTTCTGTGATCAGATCGCGCAGAAGCTGGATCTGTGTCACTGCGACGGGGTCGCCAGTCAGCTGGAAGTGGCTTCCAGGGTTTGCTGCCAGGATGGCTCCTAGATGACCATATTGGCTGACGAGCGCTGCTGCTGTTTTGTCGGGCGTGCTCGTTCCGCCTCTCGAAAGGAAGCTCGAGAGAAGTCCAGTGAGCTTCGCTTCATCCGGGCTCGGTTTGCCAGGATTCCGATCATCAGCACTATCAGGGAGGGGTAGCTCGATGCGCCGAGCATGAGGGCGTAGCCGAGCCGCCAGAGCTCTGGGTTTAAGCCCTTTGCCAAGTGGGCGGCCACTGTGATTGCCTGAAGGGCTGACGAGCAAAGGGGCCACCATCTGTTGGATTTGAGGGAGATGGTAATGAGGGCGCCCAGGAGGAAGACGTCGACAATCACTACCTTGAGTTCAACCGCGGCGTATTTGATCTCCGGAGCTGACCTAAGCAGCACGGTGAGCACGGCGGCTGACAGATAAGCGATGGCTGCCTGCCGTTCTGGCCGTCCTCCCCATCTATATGAGAAGAAAACCAGAAGGGGCAGGAGCAGCCAGAAGCAAGCGACGTAGAGTACCATAGCCTGACCCTAAGCGATTAGATCGCCCGGGTCAGCAGGAACTTCACGCTGCGATTTTGTTCGCGCTAGCCACGGCTTGCGAGACACAGTCTGGTCCGTAGGCTTCGACGACGCCGATCGAATTTGCAACGCCAACGAGACGCTTGTGGGCAACCTCGAGCTTCTGCAGAGCGCGTCGCAGCTCCTTGGATGCTTCGAGGCAAAGAGTCATTGCCTTGTCGCTGGCGTCGCTCGGGAGGTTGTCGACCTTGTTGCGCTCTTCCGTGAGCACGGTCACGAGGCGCTGAGAGAAACCGACGGTATCGATCGCGTGAAACTTGGTGGCCATGAATGCCATGGAAACGCGCTCAACAGCAGCCTGGTTGTGTGAATTCGACATGATGCCTCCGTTACCGGAGGCGCCTGGCGTCCGGCCTGCTATCTTGGGGTGTGGGGATCGATTATGCCGGCGAGCCTTTGGAAGGCGTCTGCCATGGGCAAAGCTGCGATGATCAGGATAGCCATTGCAGCGGTAATGATCGCCATGATTGCGATCTTCTGGACAGGGCTCAGGTCATTTTGCTTCGATTCCTCAATTCGGGGGCCGGCCAGAGGAAAAGCAGTTCCGGGAGAGAAGAGGAACGGGGTGTGTTCCTCTTGAACCAATTCGTCCAGGCCAGCCCCACCGCATTCGGGGGATGGCCTTTCGTCACTAAAATCGGGGTTTTTGGGCATCCCCCTCGTGGGGGTAACCCCCTGAGAGGTAGGATTCTCAACCTCGTGAAGAAGGCGAGCAGCCTCGAATCTGCTGGATACTCCGAGCTTCCGGCTGACGGCTTTCAGGTGAGCCTTTACGGTTTCGTCACTGATGTTCAGTTCGCGAGCTATCTCCTTGGAGGAGCGGTCGCGTGAGACGTACCTGAGGCAATCCTTTTGCCGCTCGGTGAGGCTGTTGACTGCCTCGATCATTCGCTGTTCCAAAACCGGTTCCTCTTCCCGGGTAGATGGTTGTCGGAGGCCTAGATCGGCCATGTGGATGAGTCATGACCAGGAAGGTCGAAGTGCCTCATAAAGGTTGGTGCAGGGATTTGAAGGCTCTGGGCGAGGCCTTTGATCGGGATTTCTGCATCAGGTCCGGCCCGATGTGGAATCGGCGTGCTTTTAATGAAGGCATCGAACAGCAGCTGCTGATCAGCAGACCAATCCCTTGTATGGGCATGGAGTGATCCCAATTCGAAGCGGGCTATCGCACCTGCGGCATTCTCCAGTCGGGTGAGCCAGTAGTTGTCCCAATGTCCGCCATCACATAAAATCGGGTCACGTCCGTCAATGTGGTGTAATTTCGGTGCTGGCCATCGGGCTGCATTTTCAGGCGGCCTTGGGTGTAATCTGTAGCGGCTGAACCTCCTCGGTTATGGGTGTGGCAAGGGCGGCCATGCCCTCGATCTGCATGTAGCGGTGCTGGAGCTGGTATTCATCGTTCTGCTCGAGCAGGACGGCACCGACGAGGCGGATGATGCTGTCCTCGTTCGGGAAGATGCCGACAACATCGGCGCGGCGCTTCACTTCCTTGTTCAGGCGTTCCAGCGGGTTGGTGCTGTGAAGCTTGACCCGGTGCTGCTCGGGGAAGGTCATGTAGGCGAGCACGTCGTGCTCGGCATCGTCCATGCAGGCGCCGAGCTTGGGCCATCTGGCGCGCAATTGATCGGCGACCTGACGCCAGACCTGAGTTGCGGCCGCATGATCGGGCTGGAGGAAGACTTGGCGGATCGCAGCAGCAACAACCGTGTTTTGGCCCTTGGGCACGTAGGCGAGCGCGTTCCTCATGAAGTGGACGCGGCAGCGCTGCCAGGTGGCGCTGAGCACGCGGGTGATCGCTGCCTTGAGGCCCTCGTGGGCATCGGAGATGACCAGCTTCACGCCGGTCAGGCCGCGGCGGGAGAGGTCCTTGAGGAAGCTCGACCAGAAGGGCTCGGCTTCGGAAGGGCCGATGTGCAGGCCGACGATCTCGCGCTTGCCCTCAGTGTTGACGGCGACGGCGATTATCGCGGCGACACTGACGATCCGTCCCCCCTCGCGCACCTTGAGGTAGGTGGCATCTAGCCAGAGGTAGGGCCAGTCACCGGCGAGCGGGCGCTTGAGGAAGGCATGGACGCGCTCGTCGATGTCTTTGCACAGCTTTGACACGGAGGACTTGGATATCCCGGTCATGCCCATCGCCTGCACCAGCTCATCGACGCGCCGGGTGCTGACCCCGGCAATCCACGCCTCCTGGATTACTGCGACCAGCGCCTTCTCAACAGTCTTGCGCGGCTCCAGGAAGCCGGGGAAGTAGGCGCCGGTCCGCAGCTTGGGGATCTTGAGGTTGAGCGTGCCGAGCCGGGTATCGAGACTGCGGTCGCGGTAGCCATTGCGCCAGGTCGTGCGTTCGCCCGATCGTTCATGGCGGCCAGCGCCGACCAGGCCGTCGACATCGGCCTCCATAATGATCTGCAATACGCTCTCGGCGATCGTACGCAGGAAATCTCCATCTCCGGTCTTCGCCATCAGTTCGGCAAGCGGTAGTCTGTCGTCGGTCATCGGGATCAACTCCTCGGTGGGCGTGTGAAGTGTGGTAACTCCACCTTACCGATGAGCCCGGTGGCCACCGAGTTCGAAATCGCATGGGGTTGGGCATGCCCAACCCCATGCGATCACCTCAATCTACACCGGAAATTACACCACGAGCGCGGACGCTAACTAAAATCGGGCAATCCAGGCTAGCGACAAAGGCTTCAGCAGTTGCCAATGCCAGCGCTGGTGAGAGTCCAATTTCAAGGGCCTCAGGGTGAATTTTGTGAACCTGCTGGCTTTTAACAGCCCATATTCCAGCTTCGGACCATGAAGTGGTAGGTTTGATCAGCGCTGACCAGGTATGAGCTGGTTGATCGGTGCCGGCCCAGTAGCTGATGCCAATTTCGATCGGGTAGCTGCCATTCTTGAGCGCTGAGGCTTCAAAATCGAGTATGGCAAACGGCCATGGATCATGGCTTTCGGTTCGAATTGGCATAAGAAAACCCGGTTCTCCAGATTATTAGGTTGAAGGCCTTCCGGCTGCCAACCTATCTGGTTTCTCGCAGCGCGGCTTATGCCGCGAGGAGGGTTCCGGCAGCACGCACGCCATGATCGGCCACGTTAGGCTGCCCGAGGGGTTGAACCCCCTCGGCGGGTAGACCTCGAGAGAGGATCACCCGCGCTGCGTTTATGTCACGCTGGAGGTCAAGACCGCAGGCGCAGCAATGGCGCCTGATGGACAGCGTCTTTGGCACTTTCGCACCACAGCCACTGCACAGCTGGCTCGTGCCAGCGGCTCGGACCTCCAGCACAGCGATACCGGCTCTCTCAGCCTTGTAGCGAAGATACTGAAGAAATTTCGCCATGGAGGCGTCCAGGATCGATCGGTTCAATCCGGACTTCGCCCGGACGTTCGTGCCCGGCTCAGCGACCGTGCCTGCAGCAGAGCGCAGCATGTTACGCACCTGCAGCCTCTCGATCACGATCAGCTTGTGCGATCGTGCAAGCCTTTCCGCCTGTTGGTGAAGATGGGTGTCGCGCGCATTGCCGATGGCCCGGTGGAGCCGGGCCAACCTCTCGCGAACCTTTGTCCGGCGTCGGCTACCCCGCCGGCAGCGCGCCAGAGCCCTCTGGGCACGACGGAGTTCGCGCTCTCTGCACGACCGCGGCCGAACATTCGGGATATGCCCATCGACGGCACCGTCCGACCAAGTGGCCAGATGCTCGACGCCGACGTCGAGCCCGATCGAAGGGCCCGTCGGTGCTTGTTCTGCAATAATCTCCGCGCTTTCCACCTGCAGCGAGACAAACCAGTGCCTGCCGTGGAGCGTGAAGGTCGCTCCTTTGATCTTCGCGTCGGCCGGAAGCGGCCGGTGCAAATTCATCCGAATGGCCCGGCCCGTGCCCTTGAGGATCAGATACTGCCCTCGCAGTTGCATGCCAGAGGCCTCGAGCATACCGAAGCTACGCCAGCGGTGCCTGCCCTTGAACCGGGGAAAGCCCGCCTTCTGGCCGCGCTTCACGCGGCTGAAGAACCCTGTCGTGGCATCCTCAACCCGTTTGAGGGTCCAACGCCCCATATTGACGGGGAGGCTGCCATGACCTTCAGGGTCAGCCTGCCGGATCTCAGTCAGGGACTTCTGCTGGTCCAGCCGGGTCACGGAATGCCGGGCCTTGGACCAGGCTCCGATCCGCTCCTCGAGCGCCGCGTTATAGAGCTGGCGCTGCATCTCGCACAGCTGAGCCATCCGGGCATATTGCCCGGACCTGAGCCTCAGCTTGTAGCGATAGGTAACCAGCATGGCGAACTATCTATGTTCACACTATGTTCTATTCAACCCAATATTCCGTAGAACCGAAAACCCCCTTCCGAGAACCTAGCACAAAGTGCACTTGGAGGCGAACGGAAGGGGGCATCGGATTGGTTAGAGGGCATGGATTTCGGATTTGAATACCTCGTAGAGAATTCGCTCGAGGGCATCCAGATTGCCGATGGATTCCATATTGCCGATAATGAGGTGGTAGGCCCCTTGAGCTCTTGCTGCAGCCGGCCAGTGCGAGCCGACCTCTGAAATATAGAAGCCACTCGGGTATTCGAAACCCGGATCTGGCGTGGTGCCAGGCTCCAGGATATCGCTGTTTCGCCCAGCCTTTGTGACATCGGCAATCGGAGTGCGGCCGGCGATGAATTCGTCGAAGGTCATTGCGGAGCATCCGTTCCAGATGAATTGCCTTTGGCCATGTCCGCATACGGATCATAGTTCTTTGGAAGCTCCATCTCTCCCTTCGGAGCCTGGCCCATCTCATCGGCAGTCGAGTTCCCGATCGAGAATGGGGTCGATGCCACGGACATGGCGCCTGACGTCGCATTGCTTTCTGGCTCGTTCGATGAGCTTCCGCATGCGGTAAGAGCGGCACTGAGGGACAGGAGACATAGTGGAAGGAGAAGCCGATGGTTGTTTGGGCGAGCCATGATGAATAAACTCTCTGAGTGCTACCAATGGTAGGGATGTGGCTTAATCGATGAGATCTGATCCGATGCCGATCGCTGATAGCAGATTGGCATATTCAGATTTCGGGGCTGAAGGATCGCGGAGCGAGAGGAGAAATGTGTCTGTCTCCTGGCTCTGTTGATCGGGAGACAGTCCATCAAAGCGTGTCCGAAGCTCGTTGAGGGAAGGACCGGGCTTGGGGCTCTTCCCTGAGCTCATGCTGAAATTTTGAGCCGCTTTGATTGCATTGCTGATGGCGTCCGGCATGTTCGCTCCTGAGCTACTTTCGAATGAGGGGGCGACGAGAGTCTGATCGGGAGATGGCAGAGGTTTGCCCCCCTTACCGTCCAGGTCATCAACTCGAAGCTGGTATCATGAACCTTGCATACCGCTGGACGGGGTGCAGGGTCCATTCATTCTTTGTAGGAGGATCCGTTGCCGCAGCGGGCTGCTTGGCGGCTTTAGGTAAGCTCAAGAGACTTTGTGACGATTATTTTTGTCGAAAGGTCGGGAATAGGCCGTTTCGGCGAGATTGATCAGCCAGGCGCCGGCGATTCCAACGCCCCCGAGGATCGCAATGGTCGCGATCATCTTCAGAAGGAATGTGGGATTTAGCGCGAGGATAATGAGCAGGATGAATGCGGAAGCGAGCTTCATTTGCAACAGGAGTCTCCGGGAAACGCTCCGGAGGCAAGGAGTTCTGTAGGCCCCTTTCTTCCCCCGTCAGGCAGTCACCAGCGCTGCATAATTGCGCAATTCGTCGAGGATATCGATGCCGGCATCCATCTGGATTTTGCATGCCGCATTCCAGCCGGCTTGGGTCAGCGAGATGTAGCCGTTCCCACGGATACCGATGAGGCCCATTCCCTGAACATATCTGGCGCCAGCTTTGTGTTCAGGGCCCTTGATTTCAGTGGCTATCCGCTTACGCGCGGTTGAGGATACCCAGCCCTGAGATTTTCGGGCTTTCCAGGCGACTTCCCGGGATTCGACTGAGCGAACTTCATTCGCTGCCCAATTGCTGATTTGGATCTCGAGGATAGCGATGAGCAGGGCGGTCTCGGGGGATGTCAGGTTCAAATCGGCTGGGGCTTCATCGATTTGGATGAGGCCAACAGTGCTGTGCCGTGAACGAGCGACGTTGATGAGATGACGGGCCCGATCAGTAGAAATATCCAGGGCCTGGCCGATCTCCTTGTTACTTTTGGGTTCTCCAGATTATTGGGTTGAAGGCCTATCGGCTGCCAACCTATCTGGTTTCTCGCAGCGCGGCTTATGCCGCGAGGAGGGTTCCGGCAGCACGCACGCCGTGATCGGCCACGTTAGGCTGCCCGAGGGGTTGAACCCCCTCGGCGGGTAGGCCTCGTAAGAGGATCACCCGCGCTGCATTGACATCACGTTGGAGCTCGAGACCACAAGCGCAGCTATGGCGCCTAACGGACAGCGACTTGGGCACTTTCGTGCCACAGCCACTGCACAGCTGGCTGGTGCCAGCGGCTCGGACCTCCAGGACTGCGCTACCGGCTCTCTCAGCCTTGTAGCGAAGATACTGAAGAAATTTCGCCATGGAGGCGTCCAGGATCGATCGGTTCAGTCCGGACTTCGCCCGGACGTTCGTGCCCGGCTCAGCGACCGTGCCTGCAGCAGAGCGCACCATATTGCGCACCTGCAGCCTCTCGATCACAATCAGCTTGTGCGAGCGCGCAAGCCTTTCGGCTTGCTGGTGGAGGTGCGTATCGCGTGCATTACCGATGGCCCGGTGCAGCCGGGCCAACCTCTCGCGAACCTTTGCCCGGCGTCGGCTACCCCGCCGGCAGCGCGCTAGCGCCCGCTGAGCGCAGCGAAGCTCATGCTCCCGGCGTGATCGAGGCCGGACATTCGGAATATGACCATCGACGGCACCGTCCGACCAAGTGGCCAGATGCTCGACGCCGACGTCGAGCCCGATTGCAGGCCCCGTCGGTGCCTCAGCCGCCACGATCTCTGTGCTCTCCACCTGCAGGGAGACGAACCAATGACGTCCGTGGAGAGTGAAGGTCGCCCCTTTGATCTTCGCGTCTGCCGGAAGCGGCCGGTGCATGTTCAATCGAATGGCCCGGTCCATGCCCTTGAGGATCAGGAACTGGCCACGCAATTGCATGCCTGAGACCTCGAGCATGCCAAAGCTGCTCCAGCGGTGCCGGCCCTTGAAGCGGGGAAAGCCCGCCTTCTGGCCGCGCTTCACGCGGCTGAAGAACCCTGTCATGGCGTCTTCGACCCGCTTCAGGGTCCAACGCCCCATATTGACGGGCAGGCTGCCATGACCTTCAGGGTCTGCCTGCCGGATTTCGGTCAGAGATTTTTGCTGGTCGAGCCGGGTCACGGAATGTCGGGCCCTGGACCAGGCCCCGATCCGCTCTTCGAGCGCCGCGTTATAAAGCTGACGCTGCATCTCGCACAGCTGAGCCATCCGGGCATATTGCCCGGACCTGAGCCTCAGCTTGTAGCGATAGGTAACCAACATGGCGAACTATCTATGTTCCCATTATGTTCTGTTCAACCCAATAATCCGTAGAACCTACTTTTGCCTTCGACAGCGAGCGCTGAGGCGCGATCTTGAACCATGAAAGCACGAGCCATCTGGCGAGATTTTATCGCGGATGGAGAGGTGTCGATGCTGATCATTTCTTCCCTACAATGAGAGTTTGCTGAGCAAAATTCTCAAAGTTTAAGAAGAAAATAGGGTGACGAACGTGACACCACCCATGCAAAGGTCGCTTCGAATTCGAAGGCCCCCACTCAGCGACGTCACGTTCGCTTTTCCCTCGCTCCAGAAGGAATTAATCTCTGATAGCGGGTCAGAGGTTTAGTGCAAGGGTTCCTTCAGTGATATTTGAGTGATCCAGGCAACTGTGGGCTGTGCTGCCACAGAAGTTATGTGGCGCAGGCGCTGCCAGCATCACAGGATGAACTCGCCGCGGCATCTGACCATGAGCTGTCAATGATGGTTGGCGAGGAAGCATCTACCGGGTTTGAGGTGGAGACCAGCTTGGGCTTTGTCCTGGGCGCAGGCGCAAGAGCCTCCTCCACTGAACGTAGAGGTGGAATGAGCCGTCCCGCGATATGAGCGATGGTTTCAGCGAGGACGACATCTTCGTCGCTGCTGTTGCATAGGACCCGGAATGAGCCTTCGATCGAAAGCAGGTGCATAGAGATATAATCGCCGGCCTGTGATGGGTGCTCGGTTCGATCGATCTTTGGATATGCTGGATATCCCTGAGCAGTGGCCGTTTTGATGGTCATGTTCCCGCGGGAAAGGATCGGTTGGACCTCCCGGATGACATTGCGCACAGCTGCCACACGAGTTGCTTGTGTGGCGCTTTCGTTTTTAAGCGACGCGAGCATGGCCAGGATTGAGGCGCGAACGAGGTTCACCTCGCCTGTGAGGTTTGTTCGATCAAGCACAGGGGTCAGCTTGGAGAGCTCCAGGTAGGACCGATCTTTGATCCATATCCGGCGCGTGATGTAGAGAGCCGCTGCACCGATGAGCCCGACTACGACATATTGGGCGATGAGGTTGGGGATCAGAAGGCTGAGATTGAGGAGAAGGATGGCGAAGGAGCAGATGAGCAGGTAGACCCAGATTTTGGGGCGTTGAGCGTTCATATCTGCACGCCATTGAGCAATTGCTTCAGCCTTGCGCTCTGAAAGCGTCTTGAACACGACTGAGCCTTCCCCCTCGGCTGAGGGGGCTTCGATGAATTCCGATGTCATAGGTCCTCCTGTCAGGGACCATTTATCATGGTCCCTGTGTGGGGTCGACTGCTACTTCTTCAGTCGTAATGTTGTTTGAGAAGGAGATCGGCGGCGTGGGTAAGGTTCCGCTTGATCTCAGTTGGATCGGCTTCCGGAAAGTCCTGCGCCAACTGATTGAATATTGCCTGGCCGCGAGTGCGTGGCGGGGCGGCTCTGACGAGCCGTACAGCTTGTGCAACAATCTCTAAGTTGAATTCTGTAACAGCCATGTGAGCACCTCGTGGCTGACTATAAGGTTGATCTGCGAAAACCGCAAAATCCGCGCTTACCTTGATGATAGCCCGGCTACAGGATTTGCTGGATCGGCAAGGTCGTTTTCGGCCCTAGGCTGACGAGCCTATCCGAGTTTACGCAAGTACGGCATCAGCGGATGGATGCGAGGCATGACGTATTCCTCGACCCGGTTCATGGGAACCTGGAAAACCTTGGGTTCACTGCCAGGGCCGATGCAATAGAGACCGTCGCTGAACCATCGCAGGATGACGATTGGAAAGTCGCCTTCCGCGATCTCATAATAGAGTCGAGTGGCAAGAATCACGGCTTCCATGGCCGCGAGATCACCTTCGGCCTGGATGCTGCCCTTCATCAGGGCGTCACGCTTGGACACTGGTCGTTCGTCTGAACTGCGTGCGATGGGATCCGCGGGGAACGGAAGGCGCTGGATGTGCCGGCGGACAGTGATTTCCGGCACCTCAATGATTTCACCGCGTTCGTCCCGCAAATACGCTCCGTCCCAAAGGAATATGGGCGAATTCGGAGTGATGATGGCCTGGTCATTGTACAAGCCCGTCTCGGTGCGAATTGCTTGCATTGCGTCTGGGTCGCCCTCGAGGAGGCGGATGTTTGCTGGCAATGAAGTGAGCCAACTGGCGTGATTTTCTGTCATGTACGATCCTGCAATGAAGGGTCAGGCGCTGGGCAATTGCGGGGCGCCGAAAATTGATAGACTGACCTCCTGCCAGTAAGGATACATGGCTGGCGCGAGGTTCATTGGAGAGCATCGCTGGAGGGCACCGAGCGCATCAAGCTCCCATTTGTTGGGGGCAGTAACTGGCTGCTCGACCTGATTAACCAGGCGAACCAAGCGAGGTTCGCCGTTTAGGGTCCCATCCGGGTTGTAGCGAACGATGATGGTTGAAGAGGTATCCATTGGCACGCCATTGCGGGGAGGTGTCCAGCATTGGCGGATACGTGTGGCGATCGCCCGGCTGATTGCTTCAGCCAGTTGTGGATTTTGTCCAGCTGCTGATCCGCGGGATTTTGCGCCTAGAGCGAGTGACCCGGTTCCGACGGGACTGTCTGGTGGGCTGGCGCTTGTGGGGGCGGCCGCTAGCGCAGTTGATGTGGCGACATCATCAGCTTCGATGGGCGGGGGATCTTGCTCTGCTGGCGCATCAACGGACTGCTGATCAGCGATGGGTTGGTCCAGGATCTCTGCAGGAGGCGTTTGTGCAGGCTCAGCCATGGCTTCAGGAGCGGGGGCTGGTTGCGTGGATGGCAGACTGGCACCGTCGTGGGCATTGCCTTTTGGTGAGCCAGGAGGTGGCGCACCTGGCAACGTCACCAGAGAAACGTCGATGGGAATCCCGATCGGCTCGGGCGGTTTTTTTACGCTCGCCCCCAATGAAAGGGCAGCGATCAATGCTGCATGAAGGCCGCCAGCAATGGCAAGGCCTATCCTCTCAGATGTAAATCTTTGAGGCTTTGGGTTGGGTGACAGGCTGGAATTGTGGGATGTTTCATCGTTGCTGCCCATGAAGGGGGCAACCAGGAAGCGCGGCATATCATAGCCGCTATCTGGGGTTTCCCCTTGATGGTTCGTTCGATTGCTCAGCATGATGTCTTCCCGTGGGCTGCATAACTCCCTGTTGTGGGACTGCGAAGCCAAAATTTGATGCGGCGGGCATTTTGCGTCCGGCCGATCCTAGGGCGGAGGACTGGAGGCAGTGAAGTGTAGAAGATGCACTGGTGCTAGGAGAGCGGGAGAAACCCTTTTACGCCTAAGCGTCCTAGCTGATCCCCTCGCACAGATCTTGCTCTCCCGATCTGGCTGAGGGACTCTGTCACAGGGATCGTCCCTGTGACGTGTTCCAGTTATGGAAACGCTCTTTTTCACCGTTCGCAGCGGTGGCCTTTCCAATATTTGGGCCATACCAGCACGGTTCTGGTTTTGACCATCGTGCATGACAGATCACGCCCATCGGCGAGCTTGCACCAGGCGCCGGTGCGCACGCCGACGGCATTGCCGAGCGAAGTGCAGGTCATCGGGCGAGCGGAGACCTTGATGTGGCCGGTCTTGATCTGTCCTCTGGGGCCGCCGAAGAGGTTTACGAGTGCTGTGCGCGCAGCTTCAGCAGATGCAGTCGGGCAGGGCTGGTTGGAGTTGCACGTACCATCCATTTCCTTCGCTGCAATGCCGGCGATGCGGATGCGTGGTCCCTCTGCGCACCATACCGGGCCATCTCCGTCATAGACGTGGGTGGGAGTGCAGGTGAACGTCGTGCCGGTAGGGACGACAATGGCAGCGGCGCCGGCGAGAATGAGGGATAGCATGTCTTATCCTGAATCACGGTTTGGTTTTGAATGGCAGCAAAAAAGGCGGCAGCGAGTGTTCGCTGCCGCCATTCTCTCCCTTAGTCGTCCGAAGGTTTGGGAGCGTCGACACGGCCGCGCGCAAGACTTCGCGGAGCTACCGTCGGCGGTGCCGCGGGTGCCGGTGCTGCGGGCGCTGCAACTTCAGCCACAGCAGGTGCGGGACTGATGCTCGCGGCGATACCGCTGAGCAGACCGTTCATCGAACCGCCGTTGAGACCGATCTCGCCCAGGAGACCGTCGACGAGCGGGCTTGCGACACGGTACTTCATCGCAGCAGACACGGCAGCATCAGCCAGATTGTTGTTGCCGCCGGTGGCGTCACCTGCGCCACCTTCACCATGCAGGCCGCGAGCTTCGATGATCGAGATCTTGTCGATCTGCTCCATCGGCTTGCTGGCAGCGGTGAGGATCGTCGGCAGGATTTCCAGCAGCGATTTGCGAGCAATGAGGTTGGTCTGCGTTTCCGAGAGGAGGTTTGCAGCCTCGTTCATTGCACGCTCACCGTTGGCCCGGACCGTGTTGACCTTGTCGTCGGCTTCGGCCTCGATGGTTTTGGCTTCGGCACGGGCAGTGGCTTCGACCGTGATCGCGGTCGCGCGCAGAGCTGCTGCATCAGATTCAGCCTGTGCATTGATCGTGATGCCGACAGCCTTCTGTTCGGCGTCCTGCTGCGCCTGGATCACCGCAACCTGTTTTGCACGGTTTGCGACTTCGGTCGCCTTGGCCGTCGCGACGCTTTCTTCGGCTCGAACTGCCGCTGCGCGAGCTTCATTGGCCTTGGCGGCGGCAGCAGATTCACGCTCGGATGCTTCCTGCGTGGCCACCTGGGTCTCGATACGTTCGAGTTCGACGGTCCGGTCGCGCTGAATGGTTGCCGTCTGGATCATTGCGTCACGCTTGATCTGGGCTTCCTTGGTGGCTGCGTCAGCTTCGGTCTGAGCGATCGTTTCCTTGCGTGTGGCCTCAATGCGGGCGGTCTGGGCCACCAGGGTCTGCTCGGCTTCGGCGGCAGCGATAGCAGTCGCCTGTTCAGCGCGGCGAGCCGAGAGGGTCTGCTCCTGCAGGAGGCGGGCTTCTTCGCTTTCCTGGGCGATCCGCAGCGACTGTCGGTTGCCCTCGAGGTTGCGCTCTTCCATGGCGACACGGTTGGTCACCGTAATCTCGTTGCGTTCGCGCTTGCGTTCCTCGATCTGTCGAGCAGCGACAGTAAGGCCTTCGGCGTCGAAGATGTTGTTCTCATCGAGATGCTGGAACGAGGTCTGGTCGAAGTGGGTGACGGACACGGATTCCAGCTGGAAGCCGTTGATGTCGAGGTCAGCCTGGACGGCAGCCTGAACCTTCGAGATGAAGTCTCGGCGGTCAGAGTGCAGATGTTCCATCGACATCGTTGCCGCCACTGAGCGCAGTGCCGATACGAGCTTGCCTTCGAACAGCGCTTTGACGGCATCCTTGTCGTTGACTGACTGACCGAGCGTCTGAGCTGCCGAGGCTACGCCAACGGCATCTGGCTTCACCTTGATATGGAACAGGCCGATGACGTCGACGCGCAGCTTGTCCAGAGTGATGAGCGCATTGTTCTTGGTCCGGTCGACCTCGAGCTTCACGGTCGTCATTTTGACGCTCATCAGTTCATGCAGAACTGGGATGACCATGATGCCGCCGCTCAGGACGACCTTTTCACCGCCGAAGCCGGTGCGAATGAGGCTCATGTCCTTGGTGGAACGTCGATAGAGTCGGGTGAGAATGAAGCCGATGACGACAAGCGCCACCAGAATGATGCCGGCAAGGGTGCCGACACGAGCAAGTGCATCAACCATTGAGTGGAATTCCGATCAGAAGAAGGTTTTGGTGTGGTGTCAAACCGCCCGAAGGTGCGGAATGTCGTCGGTCACCGCGTAGAAGCGTAGCCCATCCTTGCGGACGATCAGGACACGCTCTCCAGCGGGGAGAATCTGGTCTTCATGAGGTTCGATAAGAACGACATGCATCTGGCCGTGCTTGTCGATGATCTGGCCTCGTGATGGTTTATCCTTGGATGCGTCACCGTCCAGGATAGTCGCCCGGCAGCCCACCAATTCATCTGGATGGATGGCGTTTGTTTCCAGGCCGGGGATTACCTTGTGCAGGAGATTGGCCAGGAAGAAATTGATCAAGAGCGCAGGGAAGATCCCTAAGACGGCCGCGGCCGGCCAGGGCAGAGGATGATCAGTGAAGACTTCCATGCTCTGCTGGAGGATAAAGCCACCCATCGTATAGCTGGCGAGGAAACTCGTCAGCCAGATGAGGAAGGGCATTTTTTCACCGATCCCAAGCCAGTCGAGAATGGTTGGCCCGGATGGGCCATCAATATCAGGAGCGACATCGAGCTCAACCGATCCGACGCCTAAACCGATGATTTCGACAATCCCGATCATGCCCATGAGCAGGAATGAGACTGTGAACGGCATATATGCGTCCGTCAAAAAGAGTTCGAGCATCCTTATTCCTCAAAATCCTCGGGTGCATTTTCTGGTGAGGAATTTCTTTCCAGTCAGCTTCCCCTAATCCGAAGGAGTTCCTTCAGCCGTGCAATGTTAGCACGGCTATCTAGCAAAAGTCCCTAGACAAAATCTGCTAGGCCTTATGTGAGCTATCGGCTCAGTCTACATGTTGGTTGCAAGTCGCCCTCCTCAAGGTTTTTTCTTGAGGGGGAATTGCGAATGATCCTTGCCGCCTTCAGACTATATGGCACCAGCTAAACTGGAGCCTGGAATGTCTGAAAACAGCTTCTTCGTTGCGCCGCTTCCTCAGTCGGTCCGTGAGGCGCAACTTTTGCTGGCGAAAGCAGAGGCAAGTTCTGATTACACGCCAGACGCTCGGATTAAGGCTGTGCGTAACGTTCTGAAAGCCTTCGAGACTGAGGGAAGGGAACTCAATCATATTGAGGTTCGAGGCTTGATTGGCGCTATTTCCCGCCAGCGTGGGGTTACCGGCGAATTGGATTTGACCAAAGCGATCCAGGCGGATCTGGCAGTGCAGCGGATGGGGCGGCAGCGCCTCGATGACATATTTGATCGTAAAGATGTGAGCATCTTTGATCCGAGGGATCTTGTGGCGACGAAGGGTGGGGTGCCTGGCCTCTCTGATCTCAAGTCCACTGCGGATGCTTTGGCACTGCAACGTGGTCGCTTTCAGGAGGTTTCAGCTCCGCTGGCAGCGCGAATTTACGTCACTGTTCATGCAGGGCGCCTTGAGCATCACGAACGGGGTGTTCCCCAACCAAGCCAGGGTAAGCGGACCGGGGTTTTGGCTCAGGGGTTGGCGGATATGACGCGCCGGGCGGCGCAAGGCATGAGCCGGAGTTTCAGCGATTTTACCGTGGGCAAGGGACCATCTGCTTCTGAGCAGAATTTGGCCTTTGCGGTGAACATGCGGTCAGAAAGGGGTAGGTAAGCAATGGCTTTCAAAACTATCGACTGGGGCAAGCTGGCTCAGGATATGGCTGAGCGCACCGCAATGACGCCTGAGGAGCGTGCTGCCGATGATGCGCGGGCGGATTTTGAGCGCAGGGCGCCCAAGATTGCAGCCGATGAGGCAAAGCGGGATGCTGGGTCGACGGATCTCTTGATTGTGAAGCTCGCCGAAATTCCAGATGTTCGTTTTGATAGGCAGGGTGATCCTTCGTTTCGCCTGTATTTTGAGAATATCGGCACGGGTGGGGTAAAGTCCGCGAACTATGCTGTTTCCGAAGCGGAGCAAGGTCAGGATGTTGATGCTATTCGCCATGGGCACAAGCTGAGGTCTTTGGACAAAGGGGCAACGGTGACCTTGCTGGGCTCGTGGCAGAACCGGAACTGGAAGGATGCTGCTGGAGCCTGGCACAGCCGGAAGGAATTTCAGGCCGAGCGTTACGGCGTTGGAGCCTTGAGCCGCGAGGATCTGATGAAGCGGGCACCAGGCGGCATTGCAGAACGGGCTGAGGCGTTCGTGGCGTCGAAGGAAGGGCGAGCCGGCGTGCTTGCACAGGCATCTGAGCTTGTCGCCAGTCGTGGGCCGTCGGCTGGAGATCGTTCTGATCTGACGAGATTTCAGAAGGGGCCAGCCGGTCCAGCTCAGTCTGAGCCGGATGTTGTCGCACATATGCAATCACAATCCGACCGTGGTCGGGGCTGAATTTAGGGAGACTGGATCATGGTGGGTAAGATCGACATGGATGAGCGGCGTAAGCAATTGATTGGGCGGCCTATGACCGCTCAGCAGGATTTTCTGGCGCGTATGGATGGCGTGCTCGGAGGTCGAAAGCAGGAAGCAAGAGCTACGCCGGCTATTGAGAGTTCCAATGCTGCAGATCCTCAGGCGCAACAGAGCAAACGCTATGCGGATATGAGCGCTTCCGAAATTGCAGCATTGGTTCCGTCGCTCTTTGCGGCTCAAGGCGAGGATCGTGCTTATTCAGGGATTGGGTCTCGTGAGACCCCGCCTGAGATTTGCGCTGCCATGAACAGCATCGGTGGTGGCCTGGCTGAGCGAGGGTTCATGCTCCGCTCTGGCGGTGCTGATGGTGCCGATCTCGCTTTCGAGCAAGTTTCTCCTGGTGTTGCAGCAAGCGAGACCGATCGGCCGCGGGAGATTTATGTCCCGTGGAAGGGCTTCAACCTTCCCGATCATCTCAAGAGCAGCGATAAGAGGCTCTTCCCGGGCAATGGGCCTGATCAGCGAGAAATCACTGCTCGCGCCCAGGAGATTGCGAAGCGGGCCCACCCAGCGTGGGATCGCTGCAGCAATGGGGCACGTTCGCTTCACACCCGCAACGTTCACCAAGTCATGGGAATGAAGCTGGATTCCCCGGTTCGGTTTGTTGTGGCCTGGACCAAGGATGGCGGGCCGACGGGTGGCACAGGTCAAGCGATCCGGATCGCGAATGAGCTGAATATCCCGGTCCTGAACATCTATCATCCTCAAATTCGTGATGCGGTGATGAAGGAGCTGGGCCGTGAACGCGAAATGGCGATGGAGCAGACCAGGCCATCCACTCATTTGGCACAATCGCGAACAGAGCAAGCATCGTCAGGACCGAAGGGCTTTGATTTCAGTGTGGCCGATCGTCCGCAGCGTGTGTGGGATCGGCATGAATCTGTCACGTTTTGCAAGGTGCGTGAGGACAACGGGATCTTGTCGAACATGCACAATGGTGCGGGATATACCGACAAGAACGGGCTGCATTGGAAGTCGACTGAGGCTCAGTACCAGGCTGCACGCTACCCGCACCGTCCAGACATCCAGGAGGAGATCCGGGCGGCTCCGAATGCGTTCGTGGCCAAGCAGGTCGCACGGCAATATGAGAAGGAAACGCGGCCTGACTGGCATGATGGCGTCAAGGTTCAGATGATGGCCTATGTGCTTTCGCGCAAGGCGGAAGCATCGAAGGAATACCGTGATACGCTGGCCGCGGCTGGCGGACGTCCGGTAGTCGAGATCTCATCGCGCGATACTTATTGGGGTGCGGTTTCGCATGACGGCAAGCTCACTGGGCAAAACGTCCTTGGTGGTCTCCATGACCAGGTTGGCCAGGGCGCCCGTATGAATGACTTGCCGAAGGGGACGTCGTTCCCGACGCCGGCGCAAGCGCAGGAACTGGCTAAGGTTGCAAAGGCCAAGGAGTTCACATCAGGGCCGAAATCTTCAGAGCCGCAGTTCAGGGCTAGCATGTATTTCAGCTATGGTCGCTCGCGTCGTCCGGGTGTGGAATCTGAATCGACGTTCGATGCGATCGTTGCTGGGGAACGCACATCAACGACACGTTTCCCTCAGTGGGGCAACTACGACAGCTGGTCGAACATGAAAGCTGGCGATGTCGTGCGCTTCTATGAGGACAAGGAGATGCGCGGTCGTCATGTCGATGTTCGAGTGACGGGGGTGAAGGAGATCGATCTCAAGCATTGTTCTCCGGAGCGCCTCGAGGAGTGGAGTAAGGTTGAGGGTTGGTCGAAGGAGGCCGGTCGGAACTTCGGTCAGCGTTACGGGATAGGTGCCCAGATTGGCTATGAGCCGATTGAGGGTCAGGCGATCCTGAAGGAGCGACAGGCTGCTCGAGATGATGATATGGCTCTCCTTGCAGCTGCTGCTTCTTATAAAGGGCGCAGTTTCGGTCGGTGAAGCAAAAGAAAAGGCCCGGAAGTGTGAGCTTCCGGGCCTTTCTATGTGCGATGCTGAGGAAGTGATCATTCCTTCCAGGCGTTGGTGATTGGCATTCGGCGATCGCGCCCGAAGAGCATCCCAGCGATTTTGGGTCCAGGCGCAGACTGGCGACGCTTGTATTCTGCCCGATTGACCAGTTGATTGACACGCTCCACGTCTTCGGCGCTGAACGCCCGTGGCGCCGGCGAAAACTGATCCAGCCGACAGTTGTTCATCACTGAATCAATGATCGCGTGGTCAATCAGGCTGTTGTGGGGCCGGCAGGCGAGCTTGGTCCCGATGCCATGGTCGACGAGCAGGCGAAGTATGCCATCGAGGATCGGATAGCGGGGAAGAGAATCCGAATCCTTCTGGTTCTCGGACAGTTCCGCACTTTCGGCTTTGATTTCGATTTCGAGAGGCACCGTCCTGCCGGCGGGACCATAGAAGCCATAGGCTTCTACCTGGTGGGCATTGAGGCTGTTACGCCACTGGACGAGGCCTGGTCCGAAAGCCTCGCTCAGAGCCGCGACATCGGCCTCGCTATGGGCGATCCGGCCAGCGGCAACCGAGATCTCCGTCTTGTAGGAATCCTTGAGCGGATTAAATCCGCCGCACATGTCACCGTAGAGTGTGGCGTACCCGACGGCGACCTCTGACTTGTTGCCCGTGGTGATGAGCATGTGCCCTTCCTGGTTCGAGATCGCCATGAGAATGACGCCTCGGGCCCGGGCCTGCAGGTTCTCGTCGGCCAGACCCGTGAGAGCATTGCTTCCTGTCGTCTTGGGGGTGTCCCACTGGGTTGTCAGGTACGCCGCACGCAGGTTGTTCACGACGGGTTCGATCTCGATGGTCCGCATATGGGCGCCCAGGAGGTCGCGAGCAGCCGCAGCATCGGTAAGCGAGCCTCCGCTGGAGAAGCGGCTTGGAAGTCGGACGAGATGGACGTTATCGGGGCCGATAGCGTCCACACAGATTGAGGCTGCAATGGCGGAATCGATGCCGCCCGACATGCCCAGCACCACCGAAGTGAAGCCCTGTTTGCGGGCATAGTCACGGACAGCGAGCACCTGCGCGCGGTAGACATGTTCAATGCCCATTGGCTTGGGCTTGGGAATGTAACCGGTAGCTTGGATATTGGGGATCGGGCCGAGCGGCATTTCCACCATGGTCAGGGTAGGCGTAAACATCGCCGCAGAAACAAACTGCGAGCCGTTGAAGGCGAAAGTTTGACCATCGAACAGAAGTTCGTCCTGGTTGCCCACGAGGTTGACGTAGGCGATCGGCAGGCCCGTTTCTTTGAGGTGGCGGTTCGCATGGTCGATCCGTTGGCAGTTCTTGCCCATCGCGAAGGGAGAACCGTTGGGCCACAGGAGGATTTCGGCGCCATCGTTTTGAAGTTTGGAAACGACGTTGGTTTTCCAGCCGTCTTCGCAGATGAGAAGGCCGAGCTTGTGACCGCGCCAGGGGGTGGCTGTCGTTTCGTCGCCGGCTAGGAAATTGCGCTTCTCGTCGAAGACGCCATAGTTGGGCAACTCCCGCTTGTGGACGACATGAATCTCTTCTGTGGTCGGGTCGAAGAGGGTGATGCTGTTGAAGACCAGATAGCGATCTCCGTCCGACTGGTAGGTGTCAGTCGGGTGGCCGAAAATGATGCTGGTATCAAAGCCCATGCCCTGGATTTCATGGATCAGTGCTGCGTGGGCTTTTTCGACGGCTGAAAGGAACGCGGGGCGTTGGGTAAGATCCTCGATGGGATAGCCGGTGAGGCTCATCTCTGGCGTCAGGAGGATGTCGGCGCCTTGTTCGGCTGCCTGCTTGTAGGCTTCGATGATGAGCTTCGTGTTGCCCGCCAGGTCACCGACGGTGGGATTGAGGCTGGCAAGGGCGAGATTGATGTTCATGGCAAGCGTCTCCGGCCGCTGACAGGGCTGCGGCGAAATTGTGTTAATGACTGGTCGAATGCTGAAGCGTGTCAGATGAGCGTGACGCGGCCAGGCCATTCCTCATCGATGGTGGTCTTCATGTCGCGTATGATGCCTGCCGTGAGATGTTCAACGACCTCGACCTTGAATCCCCGGGCAAGGAAGCCGGTGATGGCATCCTTGACGCAGAAGTCGGCGGCCACGCCCATCATCGTCACCGTATCGACGTCGTTGTCCTGAAGGTTGGCAAGGAATTGGGCAAACGGTTCTGGTCCGACACCGTTTAGAGGCGGGAACATGATAGTTTCAGCCATGGGGTCTGCCCACATGTTGAAGACGTCCTTCTCCAAGATGTGGAGTGGAATGTCCTCGGGCATGATCAGTGGGTTGAAGACATTGGCCCAGCCCGGTGTGTTTTTGTCGCAGTGGATCGGGAAGCCGGGCTGGTTGGCTTTGGGATCGCCAAGGTTTTCGGGGCTACCGATGTATTTTGTGGGGGTGTGGGTGTCGAACGTCCACAGCGATGCGAAATAGACCGTGGGGTCGAGGTTAGCGAGGAAGCGAATGCCAGGCTCGATGATCTTGGTTGCGCCCTGCACGGGTAGGGCGCCCCAGGGCATGACGAAATCGATCTGGCTGTCGACGTTGACGAGCAGTTTGTTGGGACGGTCCATGGTGCGTCTCCTGAATATCAAACGAGGGTGGGTGCGTTCGCCATGCCAGCCGATCCGAAGATGCGACGATAGCGTTCCAGTTCCAGAGGATCGGGCGAACGCGCTTTCTCGAAATTGTCCGAGAGCTTCACGGCGGGCTGCCCGTTTGCCGAGTGGACCTTGCAGACCAGGCTGATCGGCTTCATCGACATGGGATCGCCGGCCGGGCATCCGATGAAGTCGTTGGTCAGCATCGTGCCCCAGCCGAAGCTGGTGCCAAGTCGACCGCGGAAGTGATCGGCAACCTTGGCGATGTCGGTCCCGTTGGGCTTGAAGCCGGGGATTGCGACGTCCATGCCGTCAGCGAAGATCGCCAGTTTCTGGCGAGGGTCGCAGTTGTTGCGCTGCCAGAAGCGGATCAGTTCCTCGCCAGCTTCGATGGGTTCCTTCGAATCTGGTCGGGCGCCCTTGAACGATGCAACGAAGAGAGGGGCATTCTCGAGGAACTGGGTGGTTCCGAAGGTGTCCGGCAGGGCGATCGTGAGATGATCGTTGTAAAGGTTCATCCAGTCGAGGAGCACTTGGTACTGGCTTTGGCGGATGGCTTCGTCGCCTTCCTTTGCTGCGAGTGCAGCATAGACCATCGGCAGTTCGTGGGCGTTGGTGCCCTTGGGTTCGAGATCCTGCTCCATCGCGATCGCAACATTGCTGGTGCCGATGAACTTGTCGCCCAGGACTTCCTTTGCCGTGCGGACGCAGTGGTCCTGCCACAGGTAGCTGTGTCGACGGCGCGTACCGAAATCGGTGATGGTGAGGTCGGGGATCTGTGCCAGCCGTTCCAGCTTGGCATAGAGTTTCACCTTGGCTCGAGCGTACAGGATGTCGAGATCCGATCGGCTCATGTCCTTCATCAGAGCTCGGTTACGTAGCTCGTTCATGATGGTGAGCGAATAGAGTTCCCAGTCTGAGCCGTGCTCCCATTCGCCTTCGGTCTCGAAGCGGAACTGCCCGGTTTCCTTGTTGATGCTGACTTCGTAGTCAGGCAGCTCGCTATCGGCGAGGGTGGCGGTGAATTCCGGCTTGAAGAGGCCCTGCACGCCGTAGAAGCGCTGGCCGGCCAGGTAGATGATCTCCGAGGTCGTGTAGCGTAGCTTCTTTACGTAATCGAGCTGCTCGCGCAGTTCGACGATGTCGACGATCTCGGCCAGGCGCACGTCGCTGGTGCGATTGGTCATTTCCCACCGCACGCGGACGCCCTGGAAGAGGTGCTGGATCAGCTGGCGCATCGCGAGCTTGTACCAGTCGTTGTCGAGACGGCTGCGGACAATTGGGTCGAGGCGGTGGTTGTGGTTATACTGACGGGTAGCGAAGTCCATCGCTTGAATCCTTCGAATTCTGGGTAGGTAAGGCGAGCTGTCTCAGCGAATGCCGAGACGCTCGAGCGCTTTGTCGATGATGATCGCGTGGTCCTCGAAGATTGAGGATCGCATCGCGTGGATCTCGTCCGGGGTGAGCCATGCCGAAGTGCCGGTGCTCAGCCCGCGTACGCGAGGAAGCGACATCGATCGCCGGCGTTCTTCAGCAGTCCGCCCTTTGGGGACAGGCTTGAAGCGGAAGATCGAGACAATGGAGATCGTGCGGCCGCGTGTGGAGCGGTAGGGGTCGTCCTGGACGAAGGTGTCGACGAAAGCCTGGCGCATTTGATTGCGGCTGGCATCGAGGCCGACCTTTTCCGTGGCACCGCGGATGGCTGCATCCAGAGCAGTCTCGCGATATCCGAGGAAAGTGCCGGGGAGGGCCCATAGATCCTTGCCAGGATAGCTTGCGCGCTGGCTCAGCAGGATTCGATTGCCCTGCACGACCACGGCATCGGCGGTGTTGAAGATGACTGGGTAGGGAGTCCCTTCCCACGCCTTTGCGGTGTCGTCAGCCTTATGTTGCTCGATAAGGAGCTTTTCGAAAGTGGCTGATGCCATGAACTCGCGAAGCACCGGTACATTCCAGGTTGGGACACGGGTTTCCAGCCACTCCTGCGCATGTGCGCTGCCGGCGATATGGAAGAGCTGGTCACGCAGTTGCGTGGAAGAAAGATCTTCGACAGCTTCGACGTGTTCGAGAGGATACCGCGGGAAATCGTCGAGATAGAAGGATGTGGCATCCTTGCGGTGGCCGAAAATCGCGACATCGGTTTCGTCGGGATCCAGGCCGCGTTCGCGAATGATGCGTGCGACAGATTCTTCGACCTGAGAGGCCCATCGCACAGGGTTGCCCAGATCTTCCTGGCCGATGATGGTGAAGCGATCGGCGGGAATGTTGAGATGGTTGGTGAGAGCTTCGGTCCAGATAGCTTTGCGCTGCTCGAAGGTCAGCGGATTGCGGATGTCTGGCGATTGGTTCGCGGAGCCGATGTTGATGACGCCGTGTTCAACTTTGTCGAACATCGCGGAAGCGTTCGCGATATGACCATCATGGATGAGTTGGAAGCGGCCGTTGAGCAGGCCAAACTGGTATAGATATTCTTTGGGCGTGGCGCGGCGCGCAGTCAGTGTCTTCGTCATGTAACGACCTCCTGGTCGATCAGCGGCGGGGTCTATCCCCTTTGCTGAGGTGATTACCGTGGACCTCAGTGAATCCATCGTCAAGCTGTTTCATTTTATAAAAACGGCTCTGAGATCATTGGTCATATTCAACCTGTCCTATTTGGTTCTGTCCCCATAATTGGTGGCAAGACTTTCTAATTCCTCGGTGGTGAGAGATTGGGCTGCGGCGAAATTCCAAAGGGCAGCAATCCGGCGAGCGACGGCCTGGCGTTCCTCTTGTGTGAGGTTGTACGAGTAGGTGCTGGTCGCAAGGCCGATGTCGCCCTGAGGCATCATGATCCGGACGCTGCGATGATTGTCATAAATCGCAGGCAGCATGGAAATCGGGATATCGAATTCGCCGCGGGGAGCCAGGATGCGCTCATTCTCGGCCAAGTGGATTAAGGTTTGGTGGCTGTTGGGGTCTGGCATGAGCAGCTTTCGAATGATTGAGTGGACCTGATGGCCATGTGGAGAATAGGCGAACATGCCAGTGATTTGGAGCGGTGTTTAGCCGAGTAGGCGCTCGGCTTCAGCGCGAGTTTCGACCCAAATCGGATCTTGGCTTGAGAGGGGCTGGGGATTCTCCAGGCTCAAGCTGGCGAAGGCCTTTTCGCCATCCTGGCGGGTGGTGAATTGGGCGAATTCGTCCTGGCATTCTTCGGAATCGGGAGTGTTGTCGAAGTCGCGCAGATAAATGGAGATGGGACGGATTTCTCCGTCTACGCCGAAGGTGTCTTCGACGAGCCCGCCGGACACTGAGATGATGACCTCGAGGGGATCTGTGAGCAATCGTGTCGTATCCCGAAGGGCTGCACGGATGCCGGCGATGTCCTTCATGGAAAGAGTGGCCGTGGAAGCATCGTCGGCGTGGGCCTTCTCCTCGGCTGCCGCAAGGGTTTCCTGAAGCTGGGTGAGAATGCCGGCGTTCGTGTGAATGGGATCAGAATAGTTCATCAGTGAGCCTTAGATGCGAGGAATGACGACGACCCATGAGGTAGGATCGTCAATGTCCATAAGTTCGATCGAGTGCTCCTCGTCGTACTGGTCGTAGATCCTGAAAACGCCATATTCAGCTTGGGGTTGAATTGCGGGGATCCCAGTGATGATGATCTCAACGTCCTGGCCGTCCATGCTGACATGGTCACCAATTCCCGGCCGGTGGCGGGTGAGATGATCTTCTGGGATGGAAGGGGCATTGATCATCGTGTCGCAACGCTCCTTGGTTAGGGCGACTTTGGAAAAGATTTTTTCGGCCCCCATTGACCTGACTTCGATTGGCCGCATTATGAAGGCTTCAGTTCTGGGTCGATGGCGGGTTTTGAGAGTGTCGCAGGTCGCATTTTAGATCAGCATTGCTGAGCTTTTGACGGCGCCAATCTTTGAATCCTCGCTCTTTGGGCGAGCTGGCGAAATGGATCTGTGGATCAGGGGCCGGTAGATACGGGTCTTTGGCTAAGGGCGCCCTTTGCTACGGCGAAGGGCGCCAAAAATTCAATCATTCAGCGTCGGCAACAGCAACCGAGCCATTGCTGAAATAGACGACCTTCCCGCCCCGCTTTATTGCCCATAGGGTTGCGCCATCCGGGGCTTGCGCAACCTTTGTTACGGCGCCCTGGGAAAGGGCTTTCGATAGATCGCTGTCGAGCCTGTCCATTCGGCTCGGCTGAAGCGCCAATATGATCAGAAAAATCGCCATTGTGACGATCGCTCCGAGCATCATTGGGTTTCGCAGTTCGAGGCCAAAGACAACAAGTCCCTGATCCGTTTGCTCTTTGATCATGCGTTCAGCATGGCCAATTCTGGCCATGTTCCCTATTTTGAAAAATTGGGACGCCGCTAAAGGACTATCCCCCCGGGGCGATAATAGTCCCTGATTTTGAGCAAGCCAAGTGAATAGCGCAATGGTCCTTGTAATCGAAGGCCGGGTTGCTCAGTTCAGGGTGACAGCAAGGATCTTGATTTTCCGCTCGGTCCGGCTGGGGTCGTCATGAACACTGGCAGAAGCGTTTGTCCGGGCTTTGGTTTCGGCCTGGTCAGTATCAGCGGCCATGACCTTGTAGGTCTCACGACCATATTCCACGCCGGCGTCGACGAATGCGACCTGAACCGAGAAACTGCGGTAGTTCATGTGTAGCTCCTGAGATGTTGAGTGATTGTCGGCGGAGATGCTTTTCTTTCATCCACCACTGTCACTCTCCGATGCTCAGGTTTCACAAATTGGGGCCGAAGACCTTCTCCAAAGCCTCAAAATATGCACGGCAACGTTTGTCGGTCTCGGACCTAATTTTTGGAGGGCAAGAGACCCGATTTCCATCGAGAGGGCGCAAATTGTCCATAGCTACGCGTAGATCAGCGAGCTTGGGGGTTTCATCAGGCTGATCTTTGCGGAAGAAGCTTTTGCTCGTGCCAGCATAGACCGCAATGTCATGTGCAAGGTCGCTGTCGGGCCGGTCTTTTGCATCGGTACGTACCGCGGTCAGATGACGTCGGGCGCTTTCCTGCAGGGCCATAAAAGCAATATTCTGGTCCTGCTGTTCTTTCGCCTGATAGGGCTTGAGGATTTCGTCAGAGATAACCTCAGTCTTGGGTATCCACCGAACAGTGATGTGGCCCGCGGCCCAAGCCAGGAGAAGAACTGCCAGCATGATGAGCAGCGCTCCGGCGATCGCATAAATGCTTATACGGCGCGGGGTTTTGATTTGATCGCCAGAACCGTTGGAGGTCGGTGGATGTGCGACATCGTGCATGAGTGAGTTACTCCGCGGAATCTTTGGCCGGGGGCACTGGGGAGATGGTCATCCCGACACTGATCCCGAATTTTTGAACTGAGCCTTGAGGCAATTCGATCATGGATGTGATTGGCCCGGGCGACTGTTGGATGTGCTTGTCAAATGGCGTTCCGATTGAAATGCCAACGACTTCATGGTGCTTTCCAACCCAAATGATGTCGAGAGGGATATAGGTATCCTTCATCCAGACATGGCCGATTTGCGGCCGATCCTTGACGAAAGCCATCCCATTGGCGTTCCCGATGTGTCGTCGGTGCATTAAACCAATCGCTTGTTCATCGGGTGTAGTTGCTACTTCCAAACCGATGATCATGGAGCCGTTTTCGCTTTGAATACGCCATTGTTGGATCGGAAGGGGAGGCTGCTCCTGGCCAGTCATTCCAGGGGAGTGACAGGCCGGCATGATGAGTGCAGCAAGAAGGATCGGTAACCGGCTCATTTCCGGATCTTCGGACTTTCATCGTTCGTTGTGAGATTATCGATGAAGACCATTGTGCATTGCTTCTTTGCGTCTTGCCAGCTGAGTTCCTTCCGAGCTGCTGAATAGCTACAGGCGTAGACGAAATCGACGAGGCCCATTCGGGCTAAGGCTAGAAAGGCCTCTTCCTTGCGCGTTTTGACCATTGCAGTGTCGGGGGCGGCAAAGGCGCGGCCGGTATAATACCCGCTAGCGAAGGCGGTGGCTGAGAAGATCAGCATCAGGGTCAGCGTGAGGATAAGAGAGGGTTTTGACCGCTGGTGGGTTGTGACTTTGTGGCGTTGCATTGGCTGCCTCGAGCGGATTGGGGGGAGGTGCAAGGTCGCGTCAGAAGGCAAACAGCGGTAGCTGGTCCTTATGTCCCAGGTTCTGAGCTAGGGGCTTTGTTTCCTGTGGAATGAGCGCCCTAATGATTGTTGCCGGCTTCACGGTCGAAGCGGCGAATTCAATTGGCAGCTTTGCCCACTTTGAGAGCGCTGAACCGATGTGCTGTCCCAGCGCTTTGAAGGGAGCAAACACGATCGACTGACCGAGAACCTCGTGTGCCATGGTCTGGGTGAGGCCGGAAATCAGATATTCCGGGATGCCCTTGACCCTGGCATGTTCAATCGGAGTGAGGAGGCGCAGGAGATCCGGGTTTGTTGGGTGTTGCACCTTGGCCTCTGTGGATCGGTTCTTAGAGTAGCCGCGGCCAAGGGTTCCGACGAAATCTGATGTCTCGTTGCAGATCTTCATCCGGAAGCCTTTGCCCGCCGCGAGATCCCGGTCTTCCTTTTCCTTGAGGTAGGACATGGTCGACCAACGCTTGTCGTCATGGGGAATGTCCTCGAGGATATCCCCCAGCTTCATCTGCTCGGTCTGGTCTGGGATCAACGCAGCGAAGTCGATTTCAATGCCTGGTGTCGTGGCAACGAGCGCCATACGGTTGCGATATTCAAGGCACCCGAAATCAGCACCCTTTAGGGTGTCTGCATGGACGATGTAGCCCCATTCAGTGAGCTGGTTCACGAGAATTGAGAATGAACTACTGGCCTGGAACGGTGGCACATTTTCGACCAGCAGGACGCCGGGATTGGTCGCGGCAACGATGGCAAGGAACCCAGCGACGAGGTGGCCGAACTTGGGATCATCTTCAGGCTTGGCGAGACTTTTCTTGGCTCGACCGGCTGGGCTCGCTGCAGCGCAGGGGATTCCCGCTTCAAGAATGTCGACCTGGGGAAGGGAGGAGAGGGCCTGAGCATCGAAAGCGACTTCCTGCATGGGCATAGCCACGGCATGGGTTTCGGGCTTCCAGACGGGGTTTACGGCCATTCCAGCCTCTTGGTAGCGCTCGTCGATCTCGACAGAAAAGGCGAGCTCGGCCTTGAGGCCGGCCGCTTCAAGTCCCTGGTGGATCGCGAGAGAGAGGATCCCGAGGCCGGTCGAGACAGAGCCGGCCTTCAAGGGCATGCCATTCTCCAGCCGCCGGCGCAGGCGCGCTGCCCGTTCGATGCGACGCAAGTCCGAGGCAGTGGGGGAGATGATGACCGCGCCGTCGGTGAAGCGCACCTTTAGCGTCTCGATCCCCTCGAATTTGGAGAGCAGCTGGCTGTTGTTGATGTCGATGATCGGGGTCTCAGTATCTCCGCGGCTTCGGCGGCTGACTGCCCGGTCTCCATTTGCTGCCAGGCGCAAGGTGATCGATTTTTTCACCTCATCGAAACCGAGTTGATAGCGGGCAGCGGGCGTGAAGCCGGCATGCTCGAGACGCCGACCTTCAAGCCAGACGCGTGGGTTGCCGCGCTTGTCAGCGCCGAGACGAGTTATCGAAGTCGCGTGCATGATTTTTCATACCCCTGAGAGTGATTCCCCCGGGAACACCTCATTCGATGACTGGTCCGATTCGTACTTCCTGGCGCTGAATTTGTCCTCTTGGCCCAAACTAGGCCTGACCCTCTCAAAAAATATTCTCTGCACCCGAGGGTTTGTAATCTGAGGCTTCGGGAAAGCATGACGAATCAGGGCTGAGATCGCGAAGCCAAGGTTTTTCGCGATCATTCCAAAAAGGATTTTATTCGATGGGGGGGAGGTGACTGCATTCAGGTTTCCCCCCATCAAGAAAAATCGACCTAACTTCTTGTCGGAAGGGTCTTGCTTGGCATGAAACTCCATATGGAAATTTAAGTTGTTTCATGGGTCTATTGGGGGAGGGCGGCAGGAAGGATTATTTGCGATGACGGCTGTAACGCAGATTATGATGGGAGTTATGGGCGGTGCGATCACGATTGGCCTGACGATGGCCAGTGGCGCACACTTTGCTCCAACCTATGACGATGCATCTCTCAAGACCCAGGCCGCCGTGGTAATGACTGCTGTGAAGCAGACTGGCTCAGCGGTTGTTATGGCCCGGGCCTTGGACGGCAGTGTTGAGACCGGGATGCCTGGTGTGCAGAGGCTTGTGAAGCAGGGCTATCTATCCAGCTTGCCGACGAACCCGACAAATGACCAGCCTTCAGGTATCCCTGTTTTGCAGACAGCCGCGGACGGTACGCAATATGTTCAGATGCGACTGATCGGCGACGATGGTCGACTTTGTGATGAGATAGCCAAGCAAACTGGGCTTGCTGCAGCGCCGGTCGCAGATGTTGCTCCATTGCAGCCTTTGGGCTGTATACGTTCCTCGGTCGGGTCTGTGGCCTTCTCTCGCAGCTAAAAGAAAAGGGGGCCAAGGCCCCCTTTTCTATGCAGCTTTCGAAATCGTCTGACCGGCGCTGAGAAGCTCTTCAATGAGCCATCTACGATCGGTTGTGCTTTCCAATTCAGGATTGGCGAGTGCGACGGCAGCGCGGGATAGGAGCCGGGCGAGATCATGTTTGGCTATCATCGCAGGCTTTGGCCCTTCAAAAAGGGGATGGGGTCTAATCGGGCGATTGGCGATCAGTGAGGATAGTGTGGTCCGCTGGCCGATTGCTGATTTCATGCAGCTTTGCTCTCCGGTGAGGCTGCCATCAGTTCGGCCTGGATTTGTCCGACGAATTCTGGGGTTGCGAGGCGGTAATTGAATTCATCACCGCTTGATGGGTCGAGCGAATTAACGTGCTGAACCCAGCAGGCAATGCCCATCAACCTGCATTGCACGTAGGTCATTTCGACACATGTGCGATCGAGATCACCGGCGAAGGCCCGAAACTGGGTTGCCGGGTTGAAACCCAGTTCCCGCATACGCATTGCTGCGGCAATGACCATGCCGCCTGATCCGCAGGTTGGTTCGTGAGCGGTCACGTAGCCTTGCTCTGCAATATGACCCTCGACGCTGTTCTGATCCATTGTCAGTGCTGCGCCAAGTCTCGAGATCTCGAATGGGGTGAAGTGCTGTCCCATGCCGGTGAGATTGGCTGACAACCGTTGGTAGAGATTGCCGAGCCAGTCTCCATAATCAGCCTGGCAAGCGAGCGTGATCTTCCCGAGACAAAGGGCATAGATTTGTTCGCCCTCGGGTCCGATCTGGGTTTTGATCGTCTCCCATTCCTGCTCACGTTCTTGCCATTGCTGATCGCGAGGTTCGACCGCGTTTCGTAGAGCGATTGTCCAGGCATGCACCATCTGGATGAATGCGCTTCTCAGGTCACGGCGGAAGCGGACGTAGCCCTCGAAAGCCTTTGCAGCTTGCTCGATCATGTCTTGGGGGCGAATGGGTTTGGGAGCCATGGCGACCCTTTCTTTCAGCTAAGGATGTCTCCCCCAGACGTCATCTCTTCACGCGCAGCGCATCCCAATGCTCGAGCCGCTTTTGGATTTGCGCTTCGAACCCTCTTGGGTTCGGGACATAAAGGGCTTCGGGTTTGATCTCGTCGGGCCAGCAATCCTGTCCTGAAAATGCCCCCGGATGATCGTGGTCATACTGGTAGCCCTCATTGCGGCCCCATTTGGCGCAGACGGCCGTGGGAGCGTTGAGGATGCGGTTAGGCGGATCGATGTGGCGCGTGGCTTTCGCGAGCTCTGTAGCGCGCTTCCAGGCCAAGGTGCCGGCGTTCGACTTGGGGGCGGTCGCGATATGTACGATGGCTTGGGTGAGTGCATATCCCGCTTCTGGGAAGCCGATCAGTTCGTAGGCGCGCTGAGCCGAGATTGCGACGACCAGGGCTTGTGGGTCAGCCATGCCGACTTCTTCGCTGGCGTAGACGATCAGGCGACGGAAGATGAACCGAGGATCCTCGCCTGCTTCGACCATCTTGGCAGCATATAAAATCGCGGCCTGCGGATCACTCGCTCTGACGCTTTTCTGGAAAGCAGAGGCTAGATTGTAATGGGTATCAGCGTCGTGTTTTGCCAATCGAGCTGCCAGCAAATGACTGACCTCCTCAACAGACATGGGAGAAACAGGTTCAGCATCCATGAGCAGTTCTGCCTGGCCGAGCAGATACCGGGCGTCTCCACTGGCTCCTTGAATGAGAGCTTTGCGGGCCTCGGGCTGGAGGTTGAGAGGCTTATAAGCTTCCTCTGCGCGACGCAGCACAATGTCCATGTGGTCTGGGCTTAGTGCATTGAGCTGATAGACTGTGGCCCGCGAAATCAGGGCTGATGGCAGGGCAAAGCCGACATGTTCGGTGGTTGCTCCGATCAGGACGATCGAGCCACTTTCGATGTGTGGTAACAGGCTGTCGGCGAGGGGGCGTGTAAGGCGGTGGATCTCGTCGACGAGTAAGATCGTGGATCGGCCCCCATCCATCAGGTTTTTGCGAGCAAGTTCATACTCCGCGCGGAAGTCGGCGGTATTTGCGTGGATTGCCGACAGTTGGCGGAAACGTAGGTCGAACACGTCTGCGAGAAGCTGTGCAAGAGAAGTTTTGCCGCATCCGGGCTTGCCATGAAGGATCATGCTCTGAGGCCGACCGGTTCGAACCATTTGGAAAATGGGACCGCGTGGGCCGGTTAAGTGCTCTTGCCCGACGACATCTTCCAACTGCTTTGGGCGCATGCGTTCGGCCAAAGGAACCGAGGCGCCGGGCAGCGGCGTGGTGATGGGAAGTTGTTCAAGGGGGTTGGAAAAGAGGTCTGTCATGGCGTTCCAGGTGGTTCATGCAACGGGCCATTGAGGCATAGAAAATCGGCCCGCCGATTAGGGCGGGCCGATCGATCGGTGTTGCCTGTTATGGGAGGATCAGCCGTCTTGGCCCTCGGTATCGTCCTCGTCAGAAGGGCCGGCCATGAGAGCGTCGGACAGGTCGTCGCTGTTGCCCAGGATAGCCTTCTCGATACGTTCAGCGATCTCGGGGTTCGTGCGAAGGAAGTTCTTGGTGTTTTCCTTGCCCTGACCGAGCCGGACGCTGTCGTAGGAGAACCAGGCACCGGACTTTTCGATGACGCCAGCTTTGACGCCCAGGTCGATGACTTCGCCCAGACGGGAGATGCCTTCGCCGTACATGATGTCGAATTCGACCTGCTTGAAGGGGGGCGACACCTTGTTCTTCACGACCTTGACCTTGGTCGTGTTGCCGATGACGTCGTCCTTGTCCTTGATGGCAGTCGACTTGCGAATGTCGATGCGCACCGAGGCGTAGAACTTGAGGGCGTTGCCACCCGTGGTCGTTTCGGGATTGCCGTACATCACGCCGATCTTCATGCGCAGCTGGTTGATGAAGATCACGATGCAGTTGGATTTGGCGATCGAGCCGGTCAGCTTGCGCAGCGACTGGGACATCAGGCGGGCCTGGAGGCCGACGTGGCTGTCGCCCATTTCGCCTTCGATTTCCGCACGGGGGACCAGAGCGGCCACGGAGTCGACGACCAGGATGTCGATGGCGCCCGATCGGACCAGGGTGTCGACGATTTCTAGCGCCTGTTCGCCGGTATCCGGCTGAGACACGATGAGTTCATCGATGTTGACGCCGAGCTTCTTGGCATAGGCGGGATCGAGGGCGTGCTCTGCGTCGACGAATGCCGCCGTGCCGCCGGCTTTCTGAGCTTCGGCGATCGCGTGAAGCGTGAGCGTCGTCTTGCCCGAGCTTTCGGGGCCGTAGATCTCGATGATGCGGCCCTTCGGGAGGCCACCGATGCCGAGCGCGAGGTCGAGCCCGAGCGAGCCGGTCGAGATCGCATCGATCTGGACGTGTTCCTTGTCGCCCAGCTTCATTGCCGAGCCCTTGCCGAAGGCCTTGTCGATTTGTGCTAGAGCGGCGTCGAGCGCCTTCTTGCGAGATTCATCCGATTGGACGACCTTGAGGTCTGCTGCCATTTTTAGGCTTCCCTTCTAGTTTGCGGAGCGAGAGCGACGCCCGTTAGGCGACACTTTCATGGGTTCTCCAGATTATTGGGTTGTAGGCCTTACGGCTTACAACTCATCTGGTTTCTCGCAGCGCGGCTTATGCCGCGAGGAGCGTTCCGGCAGCACGCACGCCGTGATCGGCCACGTTAGGCTGCCCGAGGGGTTGAACCCCCTCGGCGGGTAGGCCTCGTGAGAGGATCACCCGCGCTGCATTGACGTCACGCTGGAGCTCGAGATCGCAAGCGCAGCTATGCCGCCTGACGGACAGGGCCTTAGGCACCTTCGCGCCGCAGCCACTGCACAGCTGGCTGGTGCCAGCGGCTCGGACCTCCAGCACTGCGCTACCGGCTCTCTCAGCCTTGTAGCGCAGATATTGTAGAAATTTCGCCGTGGAGGCGTCCAGGATCGATCGGTTCAATCCGGACTTCGCCCGGACGTTCGTCCCCGGCTCAGCCATCGTTCCAGCCGCCGAGCGGACCATGTTACGCACCTGCAGCTTCTCAACAACGATCAGCCTATGCGATCGGGCAAGCCTCTCGGCCTGCTGGTGGAGGTGCGTATCGCGAGCATAGCTGATCGCCCGGTGTAGCTGGGCCAGTCTCGCGCGAACCTTTGCACGGCGTCGGCTGCTTCGCCGGCAGCGCGCTAGCGCCCGCTGGGCACACCGAAGCTCACGCTCCCGGCGTGATCGCGGCCGGACATTCGGGATATGAGCATCGGTCGAACCGTCCGACCAGGTAGCCAGATGCTCGACGCCGACGTCGAGCCCGATCGCAGGCCCCGTCGGTGCTTCAGCCGCTACGATCTCGGTGCTTTCCACCTGCAGCGAGACAAACCAATGCTTGCCGTGGAAGGTGAAGGTCGCGCCTTTGATTTTCGCGTCAGCCGGAAGCGGGCGGTGCAAATTCAACCGAATGGCCCGGTCCATGCTCTTGAGGATCAGGAACTGGCCACGTAGTTGCATGCCAGCGGCCTCGAGCATGCCGAAGCTGCGCCAGCGGTGCAGGCCCTTGAACCGAGGGAAGCCGGCCTTCTGGCCGCGCTTCACGCGGCTGAAGAACCCTGTCATGGCATCCTCGACCCGCTTCAGGGTCCAACGTCCCATGTTTGCTGGCAGAGCACCATGGCCTTCCGGATCATCATACCGGATCTCGGTCAGGGACTTCTGCTGGTCGAGCCGGGTTACCGAATGTTGCGCTTTAGCCCAGGCCCCGATCCGCTCCTCAAGCGCCGCATTGTAAAACTGGCGCTGCATCTCGCACAGCTGAGACATCCGGGCATATTGCCCGGACCTGAGCCTCAGCTTGTAGCGATAAGTAACCAGCATAGCGAACTATCTATGTTCGCCTTCTGTTCTGTTCAACCCAATATTCCGAAGAACCCTTTCATGCCAATTGCTTGGCACCTGATCCCACTCTCTCCCTACTGCCGTTGGCAGGGGAATTTTTGAGCCAGCACCATGAAGGCGACGCTTCGCGCCGACTTCTGCAGCGCATCCGGGTTCTGTTCGAGATACCCGGAGATTTCAGCGACGATGTCTTCGTTCGCAATGCCGACTTCTGGCAGGCAGATCGGGTATCCCTGGGCTGTTTGTTCGGAAATTCGGAGTGCGCCGATAAAGCCCGCAAGGTAGCCTACGCATGTTGGGTTGACGACCCTGCCCGAGATTGATCCGTCAAAGCACTGGGTCATCAGGTCAAGTGCTGATGGACCAGAGGATACCTGTGGGGTCTCAGCTGGCTGGAGATAGGACGGGCGCTGTAGGGGGCCGCCAGTGATTGGAGCAGCTTGCTGTGCCGGCGCGGCCGCAACCTGTGCTGATTGAGCAGGTCCAGGCTGTACTGGCTGACTTCGTAGCCGTGGGTCTGCGGGACGCTGACCTTGGACCCACCCCTGTGCGGCGGCTGGCATTGCGATGAGGGAGGCTGCTAGTACGAGGGGGAGTTTGAAGCGAAGCATTTCAAAACCCGTGCTGGTTTGCGCCTTTGTGACCAGGCAAAAGAAGGAACGTCAGAGGCAGGAGATTGACCCCTGGAATGAGCATCATCCATGCGTACGCACCGTGGCGCCCGGTATCATGAAGGCGGCGGACCATGACCGAGCAGGTGGGCATGATCAGGCCCAGCAAAGCAATGATGGGCAGTGCGTATTGGCCACCTTTGCCCATGAGGAAGCCGAATCCGAAAAGAGTGCCTGCCACGACCAGGTCGAAAAGGATGAAGTACCAGAACTCCGATCGTGAGGCGCGACCGTCGAGCTCCGTGCTTTGGCTAAAGGTGAAGCTCACAGATTCTGTGAAGTTCATATGATCGGTAATTTTCATGTGATCCCCCCGGATTTGATGGAGGGGAAGCTAGCATGCTTCCCCCCATCGGGCGAGCATAAATCCCTGGAAAAGGATTTTATGCGCTGGGATTGTTCGATCGAGCAGCCTGCAGGAGTTCATTGATCGCCCCGTCGCTCATGGGCTTCCAGGCTTCACCGAAGGTTGATCGACCATAGTGATCGAGCGAGGCGAACATAGGGTTGTCGGAAAATTCAGGGTCGATTTCGATGACCTTGGCTTGACCATGGCGCAGGCCGATCAGGTATGCTCGGCCGCTGTCATGTCCCACGCTGTATTTGAGGTGATTTTCGACCAGATCGGAAATGTGGCTGAGGCCTGCCTGCTGAGGGTTGAGAAGCAGGGTAGTGGCCATCTGCCGCGCTTCAGTCGCGAAGTAGCTCTCCTGGGTTTCCCAGCTGTCTGATTCAGGAGAATCAGATGCCATGTAGAGACATTGCTGAATGACATGGGCGAACTGGTTGATAGAAAGAGCCCTGTCTTTCAGGGTGTAGAAGTAGCCCGTATCGATACAGGAGGAACCTTCCGGATCCTCGATGTGCAGATCGGTATTCAATGTGAGGATTTTGACGGCAGGATTGGTGCTGTTCGAGGCGGTAAGGATGATTTCGTCGAAGTGAGACGATAAGATTTCGCTTGCGTCGGTGTCGCCAAGGCAATCTTGCATGGAAGCCATGGGGCGATGAATTCGGGCATCACCATCCACCAGCTCGACGTCCACGGTATCGAGTGATGGTAGGGCATCATACCATCCATATCCCGAGTAGGCGGTTTCCGCTTCGAAGAGCTGATAGGGAATATCGTCGGTCCGGCCTACAGCATGGTACAGCAGTTGGGCCGGAATGACTTCCATGTCGGAAACCAGCATCGGCTGTTTTTCGATATTGTAGGGATTCTCGGGCTTGAGAATGCCGTTAGGGTAATATGCTTCATGATTACGATTAGCTGGCGCCCAGGAGTGAAGCAATGGGGTAGCACTTGGAAGATCGACGCCAAGGTTCTTGGCGGCTTCCCAATCGGTGTACGAGAGCTGATGCTTGCCGATCGATTTGATGGCGTTGAAAATTGCCTTCAATCCAGCGGCCTTGAAAGCCTCGAAGAATTCGTTTTGGACGACTTCCTTGCGCGACGGCAGGACCAGGCGCAGCTGAGGACAATCGTCGATTTCGACGAGCATAGTCCATTCACCAAAGACATTGACTTCCTTGATTGTCGGCAGTGTGGCTTTGAGAGTCAGACCATGAAAGTTGATGTTCTTTGCCAGCCGATGGGGACTGTTCGGCTTGAAAATTGCAAAACGACAGCCGGCCCATTCTTCCGTGTGAAATGCACCTTCAAGGAAGTTCGCCCGTTCCAGGGTTTCACCGTTCAGGGTAAGATCCAGAGGGTAATACCGGCAACAGTTTTCGATTGTGGCGGTGATGTCGGTATGCGGGGTATCCGTGATTTCGATCTTCCAGATCGTACCGATGGGGTGTTCGGGAATGGTTTCGACCGGGATGGGCGTTGAGTTCTCCCAAGCGGTGGCCGGGATGGAAACTGCCCAGCCAGTGTCGGCTCCTTCAGCGCGGGAGGAAACCGTGACATTGCGGCCTGCAAGGCTGAATACACCCATGCCTGCAGGGTCTTCGGATTCCTTGATGTCCTTGTTCCAGTCGGAATCTCCGAAACGGAGGATCACAGAAGGATCCGCGATGCCTTTGCCGTCATCCTTGATCGTCAGCGTGTAGAAATTGTCCACCACATCGGACGTTTCTATCTCGACCTTCAAGGCGCCGGCGCGGCGGGAATTCTGGAGCATCTCATTCAGGATATCGCTGAGAGACCCATTGAATAGTCGGGTCACCTTTGAAATCGCATGCTGGGAAACGCTGGTCTGGACGGTTGCGGGGAAGGACATAGGATGCTCCGTAAGTGTGCTTATCTGTGGATCTGTGGAGTGTTATCTCGACGCCTTGGGGCGCCGGAATGAGGTCGGATGATGGAACCCGGCCTTAGCAATCTTGATTTTGTCGTCTGTGATTTCGACGATTGGCGGACCGTCGGAACCGAGAACCCCGGCCTTGAACATCGAGATTTCCTGGAAACAGGTGTAGGGCTCGACAGCTTTGGCAAATTCCATTGCGGACAGTGTCGGCTGGTCGATTAGCCAGTTGCGAACGATACCATCCTTGTCTTGGCATGCTCGGCGCGTTGGGTCATTGGTCATGATCGTGATTTTGTTTTCAACGATCGCTGATTTTGCTGCCGGGTCGAGGTCCAGAGGGCCAAACCATTCGGGCAGGGGGAGAGCTTGGATTTCCCCTCTTTGGTTCCCGTCGGGGCCTTCGCTGCGGCTCTGAACGGTTTCATGACGTCCTTCATGGATTGTCAGATTGTACTGGTCAGCGAGTGATTTGAGTGCCGCGAAACTCCAGATCCATTTGGTGGGAAGGGGCATCCTCCACAGCCTTGAACCGTAACTGGGCTGACAAACGATCCCGTTATAGATTTTGCCGCAAAGGATCACTGTTGCGGGTGATGGTTCCCAAATATGGTCGCCAAGACGAATGTTCGGAAAGGGGGCATCGCCCCTTAGATGCCTTTGCGCTATTTTGGGCAGCTTGGCGGCCGAACTTCTACCAAACGAACCTGAGGTTATCGGAACTGACAGTTTCAGTTCATTGATGACCTCTGCTCGGCTCATTTTCCGATCACCGTTGCGCAGGAAGACGATTTTTTCGTCCCTGCCCATGCTGAGGCCGATATCGTAATAATCCCGGCCGCCTATGATCCGCATGTGATTTCCTCACTCGTTATTTCACCCTTCCGCATGTTCGAGATCAGCGAAGCGATGTGAGGAGGGATTTCTTCTACCTCGTCATCCCGACCGATCTGGATTTCCGCGGTCCAACCAGCGGCCAATGCCGAAGCCAGGGCTTCCCGAATTCTGGAGTTAACCTGAGCGGAATCGCGGACAGAAAGACTGTGAGGCGGTGACAGCGCGATGCTGATCACTGCACCTTCGTCCAAAGTGGTAATGGTAGAGTTCATGAATGACCCTTCCTGCTCCTTGGACGAAATATTGTGAGAGATGATCAGTGATCGTCCCTGGATGTCCGGGTTGACGATGCCATGTTGCGCAAGAATGCCCGGCAGGGCTTTGGGATCAGATGCCCAGATTTTGTACTGATCGGGTGTAAATCCGAGAAAATCGTGGAGCTCTGGGATGTCTGTATCCAGATCATGCCAGGCGGCAATCCAGGCGTTGATTTCGTGGGCACAGGTCTGCCCGCCCCGGAGAGCCGAGACGAATGAAAGCTGTTGTGTCATGGTGCTCCTGGTTTAGCGGAGGTTGTCGAAAACGCTGCCTGCGCCCGGATCAAACAGTCGCTTATAAACGCGAACCAGGCCGGCATCAGTGAGGCTTGCGATATAGTCGCAAATCACCCGCATCTGGCCCGTCTTGGTATCTTGCTCGCTGTAGAGAGAATAGACCGGGGAAGGGAGTAGGTGCCGGGGGGAATGCTGGAGCTCGGCGAACAGTTCGATGATCATCCGCTGCCCCTTGTGGCGCAGCTGTTGGACAACTGGCGCCTGGATGACACGACGATAAATGAACTTCTTCAGTGCATTGAGAAGGGCATTGGCAGGCGGGCAGATTACCGCGGCGTGGCGGTACATTGGCTCATCAAATTCCTCGCGGATTTGGATTTGAGCATGCTGGATCATGTAATGAACCAGGCGGCCAATCTGAGACTTCGTATCGGTCTCGAAGAGCAGAGAGAGAAAGTGATTGTAGGATGTCGTACCCCGGCGATCATAGTCCGAGGGATAGTCGAAGGCCATGATCTCCAGGAATTCTCTCCAGAGACTGGGATCGACGTCCTTGGTCAGCTGATGCGGGGTGACGAGACCGAGGGTGATGGCATCTTCGAGATCGTGGACACCGTAGGCGATGTCGTCGCTGATATCCATGATCGTGCAATCGAAGGATTTTGCACGGGTGCGGATGATTTCTGAGCGATCGGCTTCCGAGAACGGCGTCATCAGCCAATCGACTACATCCTGCTCGGTATCGAGATAGCATTTAGGCGGGTCATGATATTCGCCGCTGAGCATGACACGCCCGTTAATCGGCGAGATGCAGTCGTTCATGACTTCCGGGCGAGCGACCATGCTGTAGGGGACCGGATACTTCAGTGACCCGAGCAAGGTGCGACGAGTGAGATTTGCGCCGCGCTTGGTCGAACTCGAGCTCGTGAGGTTGGCAAGGATCCGCAAGGTCTGGCCATTACCTTCGAATCCACCATGCTGACGCATGGCGTACATCAGGGCGGTTTCGCCGCCATGGCCGAACGGCGGGTGGCCCAAGTCGTGAATGAACGAAATGGTTTCCATCTGTGCGCGGTTGGGCAGAAGTTCCTGGATCTGCGGTGAGCTTTCAGCCTTAAGTTGCTGAACGATTCCGAGAGCAACCTGGCCGACCTCGATGGAATGGGTCAGGCGATTGCGGTGGAAGTCGCTATCGTTGAGCGCAAGAATTTGGGTAACGCCAGCCAGGCGTCGGAAGCTCTCGCTGTGAATGACGCGGGCATAATCGATGTCAGCCGGGGTGCGGTGGTCACCCGTGCGGCTGTGGTGCGGATTCATCCGCTCTGCCCAGATATCGTTGTTCACGTTTAATTTTCCTCGAAGGGGGAATTCGTTTTACAAGTCAAACCTTCGCCCCTTCCGGCAAAGCCGCTTATAGCTCTAGCCTATGGCGCAGGCGGCAGCGAACTGGTTCCGAGTTCGCAGGGTCTCCCTCTCAGCATTCCTTGCGATAGCATCTTCTCGAGCCTTCACTTCGCCGCCAGTCGGTGTGGCAGAAAGTGAAGGCAGTGCTTCGTCATCGGAAACCCCGCCGGTCCCCGAAGGAAGGGCAAACAGGCGTGTTGATGGACTGTTTGCAGCCCAACAAGCGGACTTGGCGCGGATTTGATTGTCCGTGCCGCTCAAAGAAAAGCCGCCGTTGTCGAGCACTCCAACGGTTGGGGTGTTCGATCCGCCCAGAACCGATCGATTCATTGTGGTTCGACTGCCAGGGTGCAGTATCATTGCTCGAGTTCCGCCGCTGGTGAATGCTAGAGTTGACTGGGTGAGAGAGAAATCACCATCGCTGGTTATTCCCACGTTCGCTGGCCCATTGAACGTCAAGTTGGTGTTGGAGATCGATCCTTGTCCACGCCGGTTAATGTGGATCCCATATGTCAGAGGTGGAGTGCCAGAATACGGAGTGATGCTGTAGGATACCGAGTCCAGGTTCAATTTGCTGCCTGGCTGGATCAGGATGCCGTTTTGATTGGCGCGATAGGTGAGGATCAGGGAGCCTTGAGCATTCAGCTGACTTCCCGTTTCCATCATAATCAGGGAGGCAGCTGCAGAACCGTTCACGGCAATGTTTCGGGTCGTGACATGAGTATGCTCATAAGCGGCAAACGGTCCGATACGAACATTATCCAATCGCACGTCGCCGCCACGGGAAATGGTGGTCAAGCTCTCCTGTGCGAAAGTCAGATTGCTCAGGCGCAGGCCGATATTGAACCAGATCTGTGCGGAGCTCGTTTGCGAGATTTGCACTTCGTCCGGGCTTGTTCCCTCAAGACTGAGAGTAGAGTCGCGAGGGCGATCGATATATCCATTTCCGGAAGTGTGGATCAGGCCTGGAGCGATTGCATAATTGCCGGCAGACAGAATGATCCGCATGCTTTTCACAGGATGCGTGCGCCAATATTGGATTGCCGTTGTCAGGCTCGACGGGCTGGTCAGGTTGAGCCCATCGCCGGTTCCTGTGGGAGAGACGTAGAAGATCGACCCTGCTGATTTGGTGACGCGGACCTTCTCGGCAATTGTATCTCGAATGATCGGCCGGACAGCCATGCCTGGCGCGGTGTAGTTTACCCCAGTCTTGGTAATAGCATTGCACCCTGAGACTGGGGCCTCACGGCTGATAGGCGCCATGACAAAGCCCAGAAGGTTTGGGTTCGATGCTGCATCAGCGTACGAGGGGCGACCAGACACGACATAATTGGCGTCCCCGATCCGTTTGATGCCGGCGGAGTAGGTAACGCCATTGGCCATGCGGAGGGTGATGTTCTGATCCGCAGTCGTGCCAGTCCCACCGAAGGGGCAGTAAATCATCTGCGTGCCGTACGGGGTCACGCCCATTTCAGCCATGTCAGCTGGAAGAGTGAGTATGCCTGCATTTGGGCCACTAATGGCTATTGCCCCGACAGGCAGGTAGAATGAACCGTCTGAGCCTGGGGCTGCGCGCTTGCTCAATGCAGCTGAGGCAGCCTCAAGGCGGCGGACGGATTCCGCCATTGAGGTGCCTTGTGCGGTTGCTGTCACGCCTTGAACGCCGAAGATGGCGATGTAGGCAAACAACCCGATCGTGATGATCGCGATGATAAACCATGCAATCATGGTTGGTGACCTTTCTCAGCCTTAGGCGGCGCACTGCCAGGAAGTGGTGTTCATGGCACGCAGGGCAGCTCGACGGGCATTGGTTTTGGTTGCAGTGCTGTAGGCTTCAATTTGGGCGCGCGTCGGCGGATCATTCATTACCGGGACTGTTGCGTCCGTGAGGACGCTTGAGGTTTTTCCTGCTGTACCGGTGTCACTCTCGGTGAACAGGGTTGCCTTGTACGCGGGGTCCGAAAACCAGCAACGTGTAGCTCCACGAAGAGTGAAGGTTTCACCCGAGATATAAGAAGCTGACAGGTCGATGATGCCATAGCTTGGTGCTGATCCGATCATGCTTCCGTTGCTGAGATTGATCCGACCGCCTTGATGACCAACGAATCCGGCATAAGTGCCTGCTGACGCGAATTGAATGTTGCTGTCATGCGAGGAGAAATCTCCAGCGATCGAGAAGGCTTGGTTCGCTGGATTTGCGAAATAGATAGCCGCGCCGCGCAGGGTCATGTTTGTGCCGGCCTGAATGACGTTCGCCATAGAGAACGATCCGCTGCCCGATGACATGCGGTAGGTGTAGGTGCCCTGAAGCTGAGCCTGCCCACCGGTAGTCAAAACAATCCCACTGCCTCCGTTGATGCCGCCAATAACGTTGGTTCCCATCATGTCGAGCTCACCGTTTTGCTGAACGACGATGGGCGCAGAATCTGGCCCGATGAAGTTGACGGTGAGATTGGTGGCTGTGGCCTTGGCGCCGCCGGTTACGATTAGGCCACCGACTGTGACGTTGGTAGTCTCGACCCGATTTCCCGAACTGGCAGTGAGAATTGTATCAGTGTCAAAAATCAGGTTTTCGAGCTTCAGAGCGCCAGGCACACTGATGGCAGCACGAGCCTGCTGATCAATGTAGGTCGACCCAGATCCGCGGATGGTGAGGCTACCACTTACGCCGCGATCAACGCCATCAAGCGAGAGCATTCCGGTCGGCAGGATATAAAACCCATTGGCCATCTGGATGGTCATGGATGAAGGCTGCCGGGTCCGGTAATAGTCGAGCGCTGTGGTAAAGCTGGCGGGATCTGCAGCGGTCAACCCGTTGCCATTGCCCGTTTGAGATACAAAGAACGCGACCTCACGTGAAAGAGCGTCACGGGTTTCACGCGAGCCACCTTCACGAATAATGGGGCGAACGATCGCATCAGATGCTTCGAATTTGCCCGTGTTTGGATTGAAACGGACTTCGTTGCAGCTGGGGGGCTGCGATGTTTTGGTGCGTGGAGCCATGAGCCAACCCATGAGGTTGGGATTGGCAGCAACACCGGGATAAGACGGGCGCCCACCAATCACATAGCTTCGTCCACCCTTCTGTGCCGTCTGAATGGCATATGATGTGGTATTAGCGCTGGTGACAGTGCTCGCGGTGCCGGATTCAAGGCCACCAAAGGGGCAATAGACGATCTGCTGCCCGAATGGGGTTGATGCCAGGGATGAAAGCTCAACCGGCAGGGTGTAGACCCCATTGATGACTGTCCCGGCGAGCAGGTAGCTCGAGCCAGTGTCATTGGGCGAAGCTGAACGGGCAAGAAGCGCTGTAACAGCAGCGTCGAGCTTACGTGCCACTTCTACACGCCCAACGGCATCGGTGGCCGTTGAAACGTTGCTGACCCCATTGACCGCGATGAACGCGAACACAGCAAGGGTCGTGATCGCGATGATGAACCAAGCTACCATTGAAATCCCCCTGGCGCGGACTGAGCGCACCCCTGAGGGACTATAAACTTGCGGAGGCTCTCTTGTCTATCGAAGGTGACATGGTCCCTGAAATTTCAGCCGTTGGCCATTTTTCCGATAGGGATTTGTGATGAGCGTAGCATATTCGCACGGCGCAATAGTTCTTTGTAGGATGCCTGCTGGATGGAGTCTGATGCAGGGATCTGAAAATGCGTCCGTAATGCGCTGGATCGAGCTGAAGCGTCGATCATCATGAGTGCTTCGCTGATCATCATTTCAACGCCGGCCAAGGGAAGATGCGGGCGTGAGGGTTCGCTATAGAGCAGACGTGCGCAGCCCATTGCGCTGAGGATCTGGTCGGAATCATTAAGGAACCGGCCTGCGGCAGCTTCGTCGCCAAATGCCAGGGCTGTCGATGAAGCTGAAAGAGCGAGTTCTCGCTTGGCGGAAAGGCGCCGCTCAAGATCTTGGATCAAGGTGCAGATCTGCATTCAAAGCCCCCATATTGTTGGGTGTAGAACACCACAGTGCTGAAGTGGTTCCTTGCCGATGGATTTCATGTTTTCACGCCAAAAAATACCCCGACACGTATTGTGTCGGGGCTGATTGTTAATTCAATCTTTGCTCATTTTCGCTCACGCGAACGTCCAGGGCCTCGTCAATCACATAGGCGAATGAGCCGCGGGCAGAACGCTGGTTTTTGAACCGCTCGGTGTCTACGAGATAGTAGCGCACGCCGTTTGAAGGTGGCCCAGCCTCCACAGTGGCTTGAATAAGTGTTTTTGTCGGGTCAGTTTTGGCCTGATTGTAGGTTCGGTCCATCCATTTCCCGGAATGCTGCAGGAAGAACGCATCTCGGCGCTTGGTCTCGCTCTCTGACGGGGGGATGACAGTTCCCGTTAGGCGCTCGAAAATGTAGGGCCAGTTGTCTTTGAGGATCCGGTTTGCGGGGCGCATTTCCCAGGAGGTGAACAGCTCCGGGAAGGTATGGGCGACGATCGCCCAGCAAATGTCCTCCTCGTATTCGCCGTTCCTACTGCGCCATTCGGGGTCAATGACATCATTGAGATCCGGGTTCAGGAGAAAACCGCCATGTCCGGCGGTTGTAACCTTGATGATGCCAGGCTGATATTCCCGAGCGGTATGGGATTTTCCCCACGGGGTGCTCAGGTTTGGAATATTGCGACGGTTGAGCCCCGCCATCTTGCTGAGGTGCGCCTCATATTCTCCCGCAGCAAGCTTGAATTCGGTGAGTGTCGCTGCGCTGGCCCAGTGCCAATCGAAGTCTGAGGCAGTGAGATCCTCGCGTGGGGCTTTGGAAAAGGTCATTCGCCCGCTCCACAGGCCATTGCGTTCGATCCAGGCGACTGTGAAGTCCCCGATCGCGGCCGCCACGCAGTTGTCTTTGGTCTGAAAGAAGGTCAGCGACATGGTTTTCCTCGTGCAAGAAATTATCTCACACCTGTAACCAATCCCCTTTTCACCTCTGTGTGAACCGCAGCCATGTTTTTCAGAACAGCTGCGGCAATGAACCGACCGATCATGAATGCCAGGATCGCCAGGCCAGCGACGGCGTAGCAAATGGATAGCAGAATTGTGGCGCTTGTGAGCAGAATGAGGTCTTTGATGTTCATCGCTTGTCATCCATCGCCCAGGAGCCAGGTCCTGCCATCGCTATATGGAAGAAGGCGACAAGGAAGATCAGCGCAAGTTCGCCTCCATTGGCAATGGGCCATGGGCTGCGGGTCGCGTGGCCGATCAGGTAGGCGGCGGCCATTTCACCAGCGATGATCAGAGCGGCAGGGCGGGTAAAGAGGCCCACCAGAACAAGTCCTCCTCCGATAAGTTCGATGATACCGGCGGCACCCAGTAAGCTCGCGATCTCTGGTTTGCCGCTAGGGAACGGGATTGGGAATGCAAAGAATTTGCTTGTTCCGTGGAGGATGAACAGGGCAGCGCTCAAAATGCGCAGTGCCCCGAGGCTTTCGGATTGATAATTTTTCGACATGGGATTCCTGATGGAGCTATTGCCAGATCTGATGGCGATCGAGATTGCCGAGCCAGAGATCTGCATCGATCACTGTGAGTTTGCCGCGAGAAGCCGCGCCTGTGTCGATCCAGGATCGGTCATGATGGGAAAAGGCTCGATTCACGATCGAGTGCCCATGGAAGACATGGTCGATCCCAATCATGTTCGTGACGCGCTTCGGGATACCGTTCGTCTTCTCGATCTCGGCCGTAAGAGCATTGATTTCAGTGCGTGACCAACGGCAGTTGGCAAGGGCGGCTCGGTATCCAGGGTGGGTGCTGTCGCGGAGGATTTCGCTCAAATAGGTCCAGTTGCTGATGCAGTCGGCATGGGTTACGCCGATGGTCCATTTGCCGGGCGTTTTGATCTCCAGGGCTGTGGGAGCACGCATGAGCTTGCGCGCTATTTCGCGTTGATCGTCTTTGTTATGGTTGAAAAGCCATGCCGACCCGAGTTTTTGAGCCTCTTTCAGAGAGACTTCCCCTTGAGAAATCTGCTCGATAATCTCTTCATGGTTTCCCAGAACGCGGAACACGTTGGGGCGTTCGATCCAATCGAGAGCTTTAAGGTTGTCGGGACCACGGTCGATCAGGTCGCCTGCAAAGACCAGAGCGTCTTTGTCCGGGTCGTATTCCTGTTTTGCCAGCTCACGCTTGAGAAGGCGGAACATGCCATGGATATCGCCGGCGATCAGAACGCGACGATGGGAGCTGAGATCAAGCTCGCGAAAAGCTGACATGCGATGGTCCTCGTGGATAGGGTAAGGCCCAATTCAAGCACACATGGCGCGGCCATAACCTGGTCGTAAGGCTGAAGGGCGCATTGGTTGACCCGCCAGGAGGTTCAGGAGATTTTCGCCAGAAATGATGCGAATGTAGGGGCCAACCGCTTGCTTGGACATCGGGCCGGTACGTCCGAACGATACGAACAATCCAGGCATTCCGCGCATCTCGCAAAGGCGGTTGAATGCTGCCACATGCGCAGGATTGATCGCATTGCTGTATCGCTTGGTCTGGACGAGATGCCAGACACCTGAGATCTCGATCATGCCATCTACGCCGCCATCTGCGACATATCGTTCGTTACGCCGAATTTTGTGACCCGCGCCCTCGGCCGCGGAAAGAACGAGCTCTTCGACCGCATGGGGATGAAGCTGGCGAACATAGGTAATTACAGCGCCAGGCCGGGAAGGCAGCATTGTAACGATAAGCTTCAGAGCTTTTGTGGCTTTGGCTCGCATTCTGCGATGGTGGGCGTTGGGACGATTGTGGTGTTTGAAGGCGTAGTAAAGGAGAGCGGCGCCCGTCACAAAGACGGAAAGATATTGACTGAATTGCATGGTTTCCCCCCGACGGGACCGGATATGAGGTCCCTAAGCAGTGATGATTGTGATCCGCTGCAAAAGTCCTCGCAACCGTTTTATGCAGCCTGCTTGTGAACCGATCGGATGGATGTGGTCTCAAGGAGCTTGGGGTCACCGTAAGGGACAATGTCGGTGGGCGCGGATGGGGAAAGGTCCAGCGCAACCATCAGTTCTCTTCCGATCGCCTGGCCTACCTTCGGAACGACGCTGTTGCCGATCTGGCGTAGGGCTGAAATCTTTGTGCGCGAAAAAATATAGTGGTCTGGGAAGGAATGAAGACGGGCTGCTTCGCGCACGGTAATCATGCGTGTCCCCTTTGGATGGATCGGCATGACGGCAGTAAAACTGCCTCGTTCGGCATTGGACCCAGCGCGAAGTGTGAGGCTCAGGCCATTGGGGTCAAGACGATGGCGACGGCTGATCCGTTCGCTCCCCCCTGGCTGGGTCGCCATGAAGCGGGCAATAGAGATGTCGTCGTGTCGGGTGCGTTGTGAGCAGGTGAGAATGTCCCGGCGGTGGGGCCTCTTGTAGCTCAAATCCTCGCTGTCGTTCTCCAGGCAGGCCATAAGGCGGCCATAGTGGGTTGTCGGGTGGGGCAGCTCAACCTGGACATTATCGGTGTGCCAGAGCTCTTCATAATTGCAGGCGTCAGGCAGACCATCGAATGCATCGGCAACCGTTGGTGTGCGCTTGAGGAAGAAGTCACCCTCAGGGCTGTGGGTGGGCTTTGGATAGCTCGGAGCCTTTTGATCATTGCGATGGATCAGGAGGAAAACCCGCTCTCGGCGCTGGGGCACACCGAAATCAACGGCGCGAACGATCTGAGGATCGACCATTGAGTAGCCGGCCCGGAATAGCTTTTCCCGGATATGATCCAAATGCTCTCGGTTCGCGTCCTGAAGAATGGTCGGAACCTGTTCCATGCACATGAGCCGCGCATTGAGTGAAATGCCGTGATGAATAAATCGATCCATTAACATGTTCCGCGGATCGTTGGGATCGCGGCGTCCCATTGAACTGATGCCTTGACAGGGCGGACCTCCAACTATAGCGTCAATATCACGACCCATTGTAATCACATCAGGATCAGTATTGTTTCCGAGATTTTCCCGAATTATCTTGGACTGATTTTCAAATAGGTCGGCGCATATTGCGCGTCCGTAACTATACATATATCCGTGTGTTGCAGCATTGACTGGTTCAACGTCAACGGAGACGGCAACGTCAAAGCCGGCGCTTTCCATGCCGAAAGAGAGGCCGCCGGCCCCAGCGAAGGTGTCGACGAGTATGCCGCGACGATTGTTCATAGTTCGGGGTTCTTTGCTGTATCAGCGCTTGTGCGCGTACTGGGGCCATTCTGCGTCGTGGGCAGCGGTATTGGCGTAGGTGGGGGCTTCATCGCCCAGGGTAGCGATCGTCAGATCGTCGATGATGAGATCGAATGTGTCATCGGGCTGGGTGGCAATGGTTTCGCGCTTGATTTTGTTTGCCAGTTGATAGGTCTCCAGGGTGGGAGCGTAACCGGCTGCCAGAGTCGATCGAAAGTTGATGTCCGGCTCGAAGCTGAGCCGATGCTGGATGTAGATGCCAGCGTCGTCACGGATGCAGACGATCAGATACCAGGGTGCGTCTTGCTTGTCCTGGAAGCGGCCGACCCAATTGCGAGGCCCATCGAAGTCGACCAGGATATCGTCTTGGGGCACGGGATAGTGATAGAGGTTCCCATTATCGCCTTCGAGGCGCTGGTCTGGGTCTGTGTGCACAGCGACATCGCAGTTGAAGGGTCAGCGACATCGTAGATGACGTGTGGGGGGAAGCGGAGGCCGGGCGTAGCCCGGACGTAGCTTCCCCCCACACGGGCGCGGGTTTCCCCGTGCC